>Ga0123352_10017340_pt1 | contig 11482 bp, 9 predicted proteins | sample TergutLab28metaG_FD_89700 | JGI IMG/M metagenome (GOLD analysis project Ga0123352, IMG submission 89700) | Labiotermes labralis P1 segment gut microbial communities from Petit-Saut dam, French Guiana - Lab288 P1 | ecosystem: Host-associated > Arthropoda: Insects > Digestive system > Gut ...
GGGGTTTTTTTTTACGGTAAAAAAAGTTTGGGGGTTTTACGGGCCGGTGGGTCGGGGCCTTTGTCTCCCCCCCCCCCCCCCCCCGTTCCAAATGTGTTTCTATCTAGAGGAAGTTTTAGTTAGTAATAAAACTACAGCAGCGCCATGATTAAACACAGTACTAACGAAAAAAGTATACACGAACCGTCTCTACCAAATTCAAATATATTAATCCTCTTCTACACTTCTGAAATTCATAATATTATTATTATTATCATCATTATCATCATCATATATCTGTCATGGAGTTGGGCCACTTGTTGACCCGTTCCGATATCACGTATCCAGAAGTCTCTTCAAAGGTCTACCATGATTCCTTCTGCCAGTTGGAGAGTAGTGTTTCATTACCCTGGGTCATCTATTCATCATCATCATCATCATATATCTGTCATGGAGTTGGGCCACTTGTTGACCCGTTCCGATATCACGTATCCAGAAGTCTCTTCAAAGGTCTACCATGATTCCTTCTGCCAGTTGGAGAGTAGTATTTCATTACCCTGGGTAATCTATTTCGAGGCATATTATTATTATTATTTCTAGATATATTATTATTATTATTTATAGAACACAAACTACAATTTTTTTTTAATTTTATAAATTATACATATATATTTTTTATAAATTTCATGAATTATTATTCCTGTAACTGCCTAATATTTTACATTTTGTGAACAGTAAATAACACTAAGTTTGGAAAGTTTGAGACCCCTACCCTCACACGCAGTTTTACATATTTCCTTTTTCCATTAATGTGATCAGCCTAATGATTGCTATCATCATTGGCTGAAACATGTAGCCGAATTTATCCGTAAAATAAGGCTGTGATTAGACCTCAGTACTTTAACATTTCTTGTTATTTTGTAAACAAACTCTGGACAAATCACCTAAAGACTGAATAAATGTCTGTTGCTCTTACTCGTGCGAAATTTATCTTGTTTGATAGAAATTTCCTTAGCTCTAATTACATCCTACTGCCCAGGAAGGGGCGGTTATAAATATATATAATCCTTAAATGGATTCAAGACTGAACGGTGCACTTTGGCCTGGAGTGTTTGAGGATTTAACCTTTTGGGGCCGAATTATTTTTTTTTAATTTTAGCACACCCTGTATATAAAATGTGAATAATACAGGAACCAAATATGTTAGAATTATGAAACAAACTGCAGTTTGAAGAGAGAAAAACGGAGAGTGTATACCATGTTTAAAATATTCAATACCTATATTTGTTGAATAAATATATAAAATGCAAATTTAGAGGTTAGCGGTGCGGTACGACCACTATAGTTGACATTAGGCGTCAAAGGGTTAAAGACCCGTACAATGCAGAGAATGTTACCCAATGAACAGCCGCGGGATGGTTTGGGACACTGGCCTTAGATATAATAATATTCCGCACTGCCTGCGAGTATCGCAAGGTGGCAGATAAACAAGAAGCAATAGTGGACTGATGAACAGATGGGGAAAACAGATGAAATTAGGAGAACTCCCTATTTTAGTATCACGTTTTCCGCTATCATTTTCACGATAAATACTCCAATGTCTTTACCGGCGTCTCCTATGTTGAATTAAAGTCTGTTGTTGAGTTTAATTACTGACTTCACTCATTTGGCATGAACAGTCTTGCCTGCTGCATTCGCAGTTCCGCCGTTCTGCCGATAGACAGCAGCACCATGCACCCTCAATTATAACTCTTTTGGACTCACTCAGCGCTTCCCGTTTATTAAGTACGGGACGCGGGTCTTCGGAATGAGAATGGGAGGAGTCTGTTGTTATAATATGCATAATGTTACACTTTAGCTTGTACGCAGGTCTCAAATGACAGTACTGCCAACCTATTACTACGAATAAAATTAGGAATTATTTCCAGTGACTTATTATATGTAATGTCTAAATAAATTCGCGATTACATTTGAAAATATATTTTGTTTTATCTTTCTGTACACAGAGAGAAAATAATAGAAAAATTTATGTTTCTATTTGTTAGGTTTTCTCCCATATTGCTGACCGACCTTAATAAAAATTGTTACTGTCAACATATATATTGTAAGATTTACCTCGTGACTCTGTACATACTGATTTTTGTAGATCCCATATAATCCGCATTTACGCGAAACTCATATAAAACTTAAAGGCGTTTTCAATTACGACTCAGTAGTATAAAACTTGGTATATGACAACAAATGTCAACAAATTTAGCTGGCAATGATTTCGATACGATTAGGTACATTATACAAGAAAAGAAGTGAAGAAATGCAAAAGAAAATTTTGAGATACCTGTAGCTACAAACAATGGCATACTACCTAAACCTTATAGCAAGAAAATACAAAATGACTATATCCATTCCAAATCGAAATCAATGGCAATGTGGAGGAACCACATACAGAGGGTAAAAATTGTGATAAACGATAATATTATTGAACATGTCAAATTTTAAATACTTGGGGTACCGCATGTCAGAATACAAAAGTGATTTAGAAGACAAATTGCAAACATACAACAAAATAAAGAGCTATACGGATACTTTTGGAGAACAAATGAACAAAGAAACAAAATTAAGAATTCACAACATTACAGCTAAAGCAGCATTGAAATTTCGAAGTGAAGCTTGGGTACTGAAGAAAAGAGAGGAACAACGTTTAGAAGCAGCACAGATGAAATTTTTGAGACACTTGGAATAACAAAACTTGATAAAGAATATAATCAATGTATTAGGGGGAAAACGGGAGCACAGAACACAGTAAAGGAAATAAAACAGTCCCAGGAAAAGTGGCTACAACATGTACAGAGGATGGACACAAATAGACTACCAAAACAAGCACTACAATATAAACCAAAAGGAAGAAGGAACGTAGGACGACCGAGGAAGAGATGGAGGGACCAACTTCATATTGAGGATTAGGGAACAGGAAACACGACAAACCATTCATGAATATGATGATGATGATGATGATGATGATGATTCAAAACAGGCTTATGTGACTGCAAGTTCTAGAAAGGTGCAGAGAAGGGCGCTGCAATGTATCTTCACATTCCGGTTTCAGGCAAGGATTTGGTTTGCCAAATTTGATGTTCTCACAGCCGTAAACACTTTCCGAACTTTAGACAATAATGGCTTCCTTTTCTATGGAGAATTTTTCGGCTGCATATATATAAAGATGAAGACAGTACGTTCTTTCGAAACGTCTGTAAATATTACCCAATACCGCACCAGCAAAAGTCGGAGAGATTGGCATCTTCTTTACTTCCACTACCAGTATATCTCAGGACAGCACCAACCTGCTGTCGGATAATTGAATCCCTCATGCATGCATCAAACTTCATTCAATACACAACAGCGTCACTGTAAAAATTACTAAATTGTGGACTTATCTCTTGCTAATATTGACAGGAGTTGATTCTGTCTTTCCAACAGGAAGGTAGATTGCAAGTAATTCAACCACACTGGGCCCCACTACAGACCAACTGCGAAAATGTCTTCCTTTCAAACACGTAATTACAAGTTGGCATCAGAATTTCAAACAGTTTACTGTGCAGCACAACAGTCCTTAGGAACGAACAGGCAAAATCTGAAGTTGCCTTAAGAACATATTGAATACACACTGATTTGTGTGTGTACAGAAATTGTCTATGTGCAAACACCGATTATATTTTTACATCGCAAATTCCGTGTACTTGTAACTTATTCAACATTCCAGTATATTTGTGACACAATTAAGGATGCATGGAATGTATGTATGTATATAAGTATGTGTATGTATGAACGTATATATAATGTATGTATGTATGTGTGTATGTATGTATGTATTTATGTATGTATGTGTGTACGTACGTATGTGTGTATGTATGTATGTATGTGTGTGTATGTATGTATGTATGTGTGTATGTATGTATGTATGTATGTGTGTATGTATGTATGTGTGTGTATGTATGTATATATATATATGTATATAAGTATGTGTATCTATGAGCGTATATATTATGTATGTATGTGTATGTACGAGTGTATGTATTATGTATGTGTGTATGTATGTATGTATGTATGTGTGTATGTACGTAAGTATGTATGTGTGTATGTATGTATGTGTATGTATATGTATCTATGTATGTGTGTATGTATGTAAGTATGTATGTATGTATGTGTATGTATGTATGTGTGTGTGTGTATGGGTGTATATATGTATGTATATATGTATGTGTGTATGTATGTATATGTATGTATGTGTGTATGTATGTAAGTATGTATGTATGTATGTGTATGTATGTATGTATGTGTGTGTATGGGTGTATATATGTATGTATGTATCTATGTATGTGTGTATGTATGTATATGTATGTATGTATGTATTATATATGTGTGTGTGTATGTATGTGTATATATGAGTGTATTAATTATGTATGTGTGTATGTAAGTATGTATGTGTGTATGTATGTATATATGTATGTGTGTGTATGTTGTATTTTGTATGTATGTGTGTGTGTATGTATATATGTATGTGTATGAATGAATGTATGTATGTGTGTATGTACGTATGTATGTGTGTGTATGTTTGTATTATGTATGTATAAATGTATTAAGTATGTGTATGTATGAGTGTATGTATTATGTATGTATGTATGTATGTATGTATGTGTGTATGTATGTATGTATGTATGTATGTAAGTAAGTAAGTATGTATGTATGTATGTATATATGTAGTTGTCCCTGCACTACATGGGTATATTAAACAAAGCAGTTTTGCTGGCCGTCTGACTGCTCCCCATTTCCAACCCCCATTACCAGACAGTCAGTAAGCGCTCTGTTCCTTCATCTCGGTTTGACTCACAATTTATTCTCGATTCTCAAAGTGCTCTCATTTCCTTTACTTTCAACAGGAACATATTCCCTCTTCTCGTGTTTATTTTTTTATACTTTTCTCCTCCACACAGTTATTAAATGTAATTTCATTAAAAAGAAGACCCATTTCAAGAGCTGAACTGTATAAAAACGGTCCCAGTTTAACAGGATCAATGGCCTGATTTTCATCGTAAAAATCATGTAGCCCCATTGCCATACCAGGATATTTCATCTAGTATAAACTGTACAGATATCATCAATTATAATGTTACACACTCACATATTTAGCGCCTGCATTCCTACCGACAGCTTATAAAGACAGTTTCGTCAGACCAGCAACAACTGGGGTCGCCCCGTCGAGATTCTTCCAGAAGCACCAGTACGATGTCTGTGGTCGTTCATAATTTCCTCCTTCATTCACCCCAAGCTGCAAATCCAGCTTTCTATCTCTTAGCCTCCTACAGCAACATAACATCAGCGTCGTGTGGGAAATACTTACAACTGAACTTAAGAGGCATGGCCGCCAGAATACTGTATTCTCCCGACTGAAACTCCGCTGCATCACTAAGAGGAGTATGTTGTATAGCCGCCATGTTTATGTTTGATATTACTGATTTATGTCATAACATTCTAATTGTTACAGGAGCGGGCCAATGAGGAACGCGGAGGTGAGGAGGCGCCGGCAGTTTTGACAGGTGAGTGGCCAAGCTTATGCTGCATTTATATAAATAATTGTGTCCACGAGTGGCTAAAATAATGTAACAGTAGAATGTAGGTTTGAGGAGATGAGTGGACATAATCACGGAATGTTTAGATAAAGATTTATGGAGATGAGTGGCCATAATCGCGGAATATTTAGATAAAGATTTGTGGAGATGTGTGGCCAAAATCACGGCATATTCGATTAAGATTTGTGGAGACTATATTGGCCATAATCACGGCATATTTCGATTAAGATTTGTGAAGATGAGTGGCCATAATCACGGAAGGTTTAGATAAAGATTTATGGAGATGAGTGGCCATAATCACGGAATGTTTAGATAAAGATTTATTGAGATGTGTGGCCATAATCATGGAATGTTTAGATAAATATTTGTGGAGATGAGTGGCCATAATCATGGAATGTTTAGATAAATATTTGTGGAGATGAGTGGCCATAATCACGGAATGTTTAGATAAGGATTTGTGGAGACGAGTGGCCATAATCGCGGAATGTTTAGATAAAGATTTGTGAAGATGTGTGGTCATAATCACGGCATATTCGATTAAGATTTGTGGAGACTATTGGCCATAATCACGGCATATTTCGATTAAGATTTGTGGAGATGAGTGGCCATAATCACGGAAGGTTTAGATGAAGATTTATGGAGATGAGTGGCCATAATCATGGAATGTTTAGATAAATATTTGTGGAGATGAGTGGCCATAATCATGGAATGTTTAGATAAATATTTGTGGAGATGAGTGGCCATAATCACGGAAAGTTTAGATAAAGATTTGTGGAGATGAGTGTCCATAATCACGGCATATTTCGATTAAGATTTGTGGAGATGAGTGTCCATAATCACGGAATAATTAGGTAAGGATATGTGGAGCTGAGAGGCCATAATCAGGGAGTTTTTACATAAAGTTGTGGCGATGAGTGGTAATAATTACGACGTATTTGAACATAAGCGTCAGGAGATCACAAATCGTTCAAACTTACGGCCTTCCAGGTAATAATCGCAAGAAAATCAACGCCCCAGGAATTATAAGTTATTGCATAGGGAATCTAAGCTATAGTTAAATTAATTAATTGTATCTTAATTAAATAATAAAGAGGAAATCTTAATGATACGTAAAATGTGACGTCACGGGTCTAAACGTCTGATTAAGAAAAACTGAGCCGCACCTTAATAAATGAGATAGCGATGAATTAAAAATTTAAAAATATTAATTAGCGCATATTTAGTCGAAATAAGAAAAACAATTTTGCCCACCAGTGGCTTTGTCTGAAGATATGAATCGTGGACAAATTTTCTGAGTCATAGAACGAAAATTCTATTTCAGGCGGAATTTTTTTCAAAACACAAACAAATAGTGCGGCTTTTTTTAAATGTTTCGTTGGCCGTGCATCTCAGTATAATCTTAGTAATTAACCAACTTGATGCACAAATTCTTTTTTTATAATGAGTTTATTATATTCCTCTACATGTTTCGAGCACTATGGTGCTCATCATCGGGAGGTCAGAACTGTATTGTACAGCATCTGGTATCATCACACCTGTAGGTGGCCGTTCGGTGCACCGGTGGCCACCTACAGAGTGTGATGATACCAGACGTTGTATAATACAATTTTGACCTACTGATGATGGGCAAAACAGTGCACGAAACATGTAGAGGTATGTAATAAACTTATTATAAAAAAACGAATTTGTGAATTAAGTTGGTTAATTACTAATAAAATAGCACGACATGGTACAAATAATACAACACCACATAAAATTTCGCTCAAAACTTGAAACAGATGTAAACGTATGAAATAGACTTACCTTCGTATAAAGATTCAGATTTTCTAAACAGGTCCCACCTGAAACAAAAATAAAACAACATATGAAGTTATAAAAAAAATTATCATGTGGGATTTCAAGGAAAATGGGTTTAAGGAAATTTTAATACAAATGCTTATGTATCATGTAAAACCCTGACCTCGTTTAAGGTTCTATCCCAGTACTATTCTTGGGGTTGCTGAGGAAAAACACACAACATTTCTGCCAGAATACCTGTCACTTGGCCAAGATTCGAACCAGAAACCTCCAAATACTATGCATTAATTTAACCTCTTGATCGTAATATTCGGCTGTACTCAGAATTTACGAACTTCTTAATTACATGTCACTGTTGAAGTTAAAGTTCCTGTGAAAAACTAAGAACTTTGTTTTTGAAGTGTTCTATTTAACGACCCTCTAGAGGTTATGATTGCAGATGAAACCGTATGGAGAAAAACTTGTCACTGTGTCACCTAAATTACGCATTTACCGTTTTCTGTGATAAAGATTCCAATATTTATGGTTTTAATGGACTAACAATGAGTAGTATCTTGTGTTGCAGATAAACAGGAACATCAGGAGGCGCAGCCACCTGCACAGGAGGGAAGCAGGCTGTGGGCAGTGGCCAGGTTATCAGACAGGGCCCTCTATCGGCAGGAAATGGCGAGACAGCTTCATATAATGAGAGGTAGGCAAAGGAAAAATAAAGCTAATGACAATAATAATAATAATAATAACAAAAAAAGAGAAAACATGCATACTGATAGATGTGGCAATAGGCGTAGACAGGAATGTTGTGCAACAGGAAGCGGAAGAGAAGTTCAAATACAAGAGTTTATGTATAGAGATACAGCGAATGTGGAACCTGAAATGTACGATTGTATCAGTAATAATTGGAGCCACTGGAATAGTAACGAGAAGCTTAAGGAAAATTTTGGAAGCTGCACCAGGAAAACATTCGATAGATTCATTACAAAAGACAGCTATACTTGGAACATCACACATAATACGGAAAGTACTGCAGTGTGAAGCTTGAAGCCTGAGCGGTGGGGATCACCGCTGGTTCAAGAGAAGTGCTGTGAAGAAAAGGCCTGTGACAAGAGATATCCATATCGAATAACAATAATAATAATAATAATAGTGGAACAGTACCTTTTAATCAACCTGACATAACTTTTATGAATAAGAAAACAAAGAACACCTTTTTGATAGACACAGCTGTCCCAAATACACATAATCTCGCCAAAACAATCCGACAAACAAAACAAGTACCTAGAACTGGCGAATGAAATATGTGTTATGTGGAAGCAAAAGGCAGCACAAGTGATCCCGATAGTAATATCATCTACAGGAGTAATTCCAAAGTCACTATCACAAAGTCTAACAACACTTAACCTGCACCCCAATACATATATACAGCTGCAAAAATCTGTAATTCTTGGTACGTGTCCAATTGTAAGAAACTTTTTAAACTACAAATAAGAGCACTGAGCCTAATCCTGTTGATTACTGCATCACAGCATAGGTGAATATTTCCCAGCCAAAGCTGAGAAGTGAGAAATTCGGAAATAATAATAATAATAATTTTCCAAGTTTCACAACTGTTTACATTTTAAGAACCTCCTCAATCTGACGTTTGACATGGCCATGAAAATCTTTTCCCTTCATTTGTGGTGCTGCCGTCCAACGCGGTCTATGACCTCCCATTAATGAGGCTTGTAGATCGCACACAACGACGCACCACAGTCGGTAGAACTCCTCTGGACGAGTGATCTGCTTGTCGCATAGACCCATGCCCGCGGATGGATTCGAACCCGTAACCCCAACAAGCGAGAGATCGCAGACCCACTCCTTCTACCGTGCGGTCACTGGGAGGTTTGTTCATTATTTCTTTTACTCCTAATTAAAATACGAGGATTTCGGCTTATTTTAAATGTCATACTGTCTTAACATTTCATTATAGTAGACAGACATATGGGCTGGATGGCCGTACAGTTTGTGACCGTTCAGTCTCACATTTTCTCTTCTTCACCTCGACCAAGCCAGCTTTGGGACGAAATAACTTATTTTCCATTTGGTACTGGCCGCGGGTGGGTACCACGGTAGCACAGTGGTTAAGGTGCTGTGCTACAAGTCGGAAGGTCGCTGTTTCGATCCCAGCTGGTGTCATTGGAATTCTTCATTGATATAAAATCCTTCCGATCGCACTATGGCCCTAGGGTCGACTCAGCCTCTAACATAAATGAGTACCAAGAGCATTTCCTGGGGGTAAAGGCGGTCGGTGAGTAAAATTTACAACCTACCACCATCCTGGGCCGTTGTCATGCAGTCTGGGAACCTTAACTTCCTGGAACCCTCTGGGTCACTCTAGTTCTGTTACGGGACTGATTTACTGGCCGTGGGAGAGGGGTTATATTGTGACACGAGGCTAACATTACAAAAACCCGGAGCCGTTACTCCACAATAAGACCAAGAGTATAAATGAATGTAATGCAGATCCTATACACCGCCTCGTACAGATGTCGTAAATATACATTCAGTGGTAAATGTATATTTGCAAGAACAAAAAGGAGACGGGTAGTTTGAAATTAGTTAAGCCCACAGACAAAACTTCATTTAAAGTTGTCATGGAACTTGTTTCACGGTAACTTTGACATGTAAAGCGGCGGTGCGTTAAGGTGAAAGCGGGTGGGGGGAAAGCGGGTTCGAATATGGAAACCTTCTTTCATCCACAGAGGTATTTTTCTTCTTCGGAAACGTTTGATGTTATTTATAGGGTATTCCAAAACAGCGATGTCGTTAAATAGACGCTGTGGTAATTAACAACTTGGAAATTAACGCTTTTCATTCCAGCCTTTTCATTAACAAACATTTAACTGTGAATTCTGCAGTGTCAATAGAGTTGTTCAGTTAACAAGCAAATACGTTCTACAGACAGCACTGATATACATTGAAACTGTTGCACTGAATGGTTAATACCATCACACAGAGAATTGAAAAAAAACGGTTTAGGAAAGCGTGTGTCCCTAAGCCCTGTTATAATTATACCTGCACTGCAGTAATTGGAAGCAACCACAGGTTCATTTAGCACAGAGACAGACGGAAGGACGGATCCAGACAAGTGGGTAATAAGCTTATACATTTGGTACAGTCAGCTGAAACACTAAGGACTCTCCTGTCTGTTACAGCATTCCATATTACGGGAGAGAGTTAATAAAACCCATGATTAATTTGATAATCTTTAATGGTGATTAGGTATTGAGCTACAAGCCGGAAAGGTCACGGGTTCGATTTCCGATGGTGTTATATAATCATTCCGGAATAACTAATGTAGAGTGTGTGTAGTCGTCTAACACAACTATATTTATTGGTAGAATATAAATTATTTTCTATATAAGGTACAACTACATGTTTCGGCGCTTGATAATAGCCATCTTCAGGTTGTACGTGAAATACTTATTAAGCAGATATACAAAACATACATGGGCTGTTTACCATTAGGTAGGAGATTTCCTCTTTTACATTAAAAATTTCCTGTACCTCATTGTACTTCGACTCTGCATGCATTTATGTTCTTGTACTCGTACAGTGTCCTGATGGTGACCCATACTGGCAGTCGAAACAGTTTGTCAAATATCATACATGTGCAAAACAGTGAGTTGTGTTACTGAAAAGTAGTCATAAATTTGATTGTTACAGTCATGAGGCTTGTCATCCCCTTTGTGTTCTATGAAATAACTAATGTACAGTGTGTGTACTGGTCTGACAGAACTATATTTGAAAAATAAAAGACCAACTTGATGTCACTTGCTATTTTATTTCACTTCTTATGTGCTCAACATGTTTCGGACATTAATATATCCATCATCAGGAGCTTAATGTCCGAAACATGTTGAGCACATAAGAAGTGAAATAAAATACCAAGTGACATGAAGTTGATCTTTTATTCTTCAACTATCACAATGATGCACGGTCCAATAAGCATAAAGAACTATATTTATTGGTAGAATATAAATTATTTTCTACATAAGGTACAACTACATGTTTCGGCGCTTGATAATGTCCATCTTCAGGTTGTA
>Ga0123352_10017342_pt1 | contig 11481 bp, 4 predicted proteins | sample TergutLab28metaG_FD_89700 | JGI IMG/M metagenome (GOLD analysis project Ga0123352, IMG submission 89700) | Labiotermes labralis P1 segment gut microbial communities from Petit-Saut dam, French Guiana - Lab288 P1 | ecosystem: Host-associated > Arthropoda: Insects > Digestive system > Gut ...
GACCACATAATATCAGCATGCCCAATACTGGCAAAAGAACAGTACATAAAAAGACATGATAGAGTGTGTGCACAACTACACTTCAACATATGCAAGGAAACAGGGGTAGAGTTGGACAAAAAATACTGGTAAGAACATGTGCCAAAATCAGTAGAAACAAGTCAAGGAGGCAAGGTGTTGTGGAATCAACAAGTACAAACTGACAGAACTATCCCCAACAACAAACCAGACATTATAATCCGTGATAATGAAAAGGGAACATGTGTGTAAATAGACGTTGCAATCTCAGGGGCCAGAAATGTGATTAAAAAGGAAGTCTAGAAGATTATAAGATATAAAGACCTTACAATAGAAATACAGCGCATGTGGAATGTCAAAACAAAGATGATACTAGTTATAATAGGGGCGACTGGGGCTATATCAAAGTCATTTAGAAAATACGTGAGCAACATACTAGGAAACCATGAAGTCAGGGTACTACAGAAAACAGCCATATTGGGCACTGCACACATACTTCGGAAAGTACTAATGTAAAGGTACAATACATTTAACACTGAAAATAACGATATAAGCACCATGAATAATAACAACAAAATACCTACAACACTGTATTACCTAGGGACATAGCTTGTCTCAGGAATATAAATATAAATACCCTGCATAAAGGAGATGATGATAATGTTTACACCTGGGGTTTCTTTGTAGCTGTGGGCGGTGTGTTTGTAGAGAACACTCCGTGTGGAAAAGGGGGTTGTGAGTATATGTCAAGGTCGCCTCCCTATAATTTATTGAGCTGTGGCGGTATGGTACAGTTATATGTGAAATGAATATAAGTATCAACTTTTGTGATATATATTTGGTTTATGGACTATAAATTTTTCCATGAGATGGGTGCACTAAGTGGAAATAATTACTCACGTGTAGGTGGGTGTGCTGGATGGTGCTGATGTCTGTGCAAGGAGCCGTTTTTAAGTACTTCATGGTGATGTCAGTAATCACAACCACACTTAAGGAGAACTTATGTAGATATCATGTAACTCAACGATGTCAACGTTGCGTGGTGTTGATGTGGGCCACTTTCCCATGAGAGGCTCTGTATCTGGTGTGGGTGTCGTGCCTTGCCCAGTTAACTCTGAATGCTAACACACTTGAACTCAAGATAAACAAATCGCTTATGTAGAACTAAGCATTACCGCTACTGGAGTGGATGTGCTTGTGTATGTGTGTGCGCTGTTTCTGTGAACTGGCCCAGATTTTTGTGTGGGGTTGGTGCCCTGTATTGGATTATGTTATAACCGCTTTCAGCAATGTGGATGGTGAGGAGTTTTATGGCTGGTGGGTTTTCAGGAGGGTGTCAAAGATCGCATTGGGAACAACAATCCAATAAAGGGCACCAACTTCCCACAAAAATCTGGACCAGTTCACAGAAACAGCGCACACATATACACACGCACATCCATTCCAGTAGCGGTAATGGGTAATTCTACATAAGCGATTTGTTTATCTTGAGTTCAAGTGTGTTAGCATTTAGAGTTAACTGGGCAAGGCACGACACCCACACCAGATACAGAGCCTCTCATGGGAAAGTGGCCCACATCAACACCACACAACGTTGACATCGTTGAGTTACATGATATCTACATAAGTTCTCCTTAAGTGTGTTTGTGATTACTGGCATCACGATGAAGTACTTAAAAACGGCTCTTTGCACAGACATCAGCACCATCCAGCACACTCACATACACGTGAGTAATTATTTCCACTTAGTGCACTCATCTCGTGGAAAAATCTATAGTCCATAGACCAAATATATATCCCAAAAGTTGATACCTATATATATTTCGCAGATAACTGTATGATACCCCACAGTTCAATAGAATATTGGGTGGGGGAACTTGACATATACCCCCACCCCCTTTTCCACACGGAGTGATCTCCACAAACACACCGCCCACAGCTACAAAAAAACCTCACCTAGGCTACAGACTTCGCCCCCAGCGATACTCAGCCACCGATGTTAATACTACTACGACTACAGTCCGTCACCACCGTACCGTGACATTATACACAACGCAACAGAACATACTAGTTAACCCCGTCGTCACATTGCGATCTGAAGTTACAATCGAGTGTGACATACTTTGGTTTATGAGCATTATCCGTCCGTTAGGATGTCAGAATATAGTAAATTGGTATTAGCTATTGCTACCTATCGGTTAAGTTTGAATATATGCCACTAACTATAGTAAACGATATCTCCCCCCCCCCCAAGAGTACCCTGCATATATTGTATATGTACTTGATAAGTTGAATACAACCTGATGATGGCCAATTAGTGGCCGAAACATGTAGTTGATACTTAATGTACCACTTGTTGTTAATGTAGTTGTGTTATGACTCCATGTCTACAACATATTTTACGATTTTATGACGACTTGTGTTAACTTGTGTTTGAATGTACTCCTAAGTAATTGTGAGTTGATCAACACAACGGCGATGTCTCACCTCAAAGTGGCAAAAGTGTTATACCCCTTTAATTACTACAGTCTGTTTTATCGCGCTTCTTATATATAGTTACAATATTCGATTTCTTCCTCTCTTCAGGCAATTCCTCCTTATTCCAAATAGAAATAATAATAATAATAATATTTATTAATTGCAATTGACTTGTCACCCCGTGGCAGTGGTTATTTTACTTCTGTACAAAATAATAACTTTATGAATCTCATAGAGAATTGTTCTATCCCCTGCTTTAATCAATTCTGCTGGGATTTTAACAATACCTGGTGATTTGTGATTTTTTAGGTTTTCATTAGCCAACTCAAAATCAGAGGCACTCGGCTCAGGCATTAGTGGTTCTGCTGTGTGTATTTCTTTCTGCCTAACATCATTAACCCCATGTACATTCAGTAGCTGCAACAATTAGTTCCTCCACCTAGCCAAAATACTGTGGGAGTATGCAACCAAATCACCTTTCTCATTCTGTACTGTAATAATTCTAGGCTGGTAACCCTTCTTAAAGTCATTGATGCCCCTATACAAATCCCTAATATTTTTGATCTTATTGTTAGTTAAAAGTTCCTCAATTTTAGCTTTCAGATGTGCCTTCTTTTTTTCTTGAAATATCTGCTAGCTTCCGTCTTATATTGTTCAGATTATCAACATTGTTTTGGCCTGGATCCTGTACCCACTGCATTTTAGCCCGCTTCCTTTGATCTGAAAAATGTAAACATTCTTCATCAAAACATGGTGTATGCTGCTTCGTTTTGTGCAGAACGAGACTCCCGTAGTTGAGGTTTTGATATTCTCTTTAATGTTCTCCCAAGCCCTACTTATGTCCTCATCATCACTTAAGTTCTCCAAATCTGCAAACCTGTTTGTAATCTCAGTCTAATACTGTTTCCTAACCTCCAGCTCATTTAGCTACCTGAGATTAAATCTTTCCCCATCAAAATTCAGTGCTTCTTGTTTTTCTTACTGCCAAATTTTCCTAACTTTTGCCACCACCAGCTAGTTAATCATTATCACAATCAGCTCCCCTGAAAATTCGAACATCTAGTATACTCGAATACCATTTCCTATCCATCAATATGCAATCAATCTGGTTGCGATTCTTCCCTTCAGGAGAGATCCAGTTGTCCTTATGAATGTTTGGGTACAGGAACATCGTGCTCTTAACAACAAGATTTTTTGATGTGGCAAAGTTTACTATTCTAACACCTTTATCACTACAATCCTGATGTAGACTCTATCTATTCCATTTGTCGGTTTGAAAATATTCTCTCTCCGCAATTTTGCATTAAAATCTCCTAAGAGATTTTCATTTGGTACTTAGGAAAATGATAAAAAACCTCCCTAATTCCTCATAAAAATTATCTTTTAAGTGATCACATTTCTCCTCAATTTTCGCATGCACATGCTGAACAATGATATGAAACCTTATCGCTAAAAATCCCTACACTCTATTTTCTGTGGTGTAGAAACAATTCTGTTCCCAATTGATGATTGTCGTTTCCTCTTCCATAGAAAAAAACTATAATCCCCCGCTCTTACCTTGCCCCCTGTGTCTCACCTAACCTCTTGCACACCCACTAAATCTAATTTATATCTTGCTAATTCCCTGGCTGCTGCTGTAAGTGAACCTGCCCTACACAGGCTCCTAACATTCCACGTACCAAATATCACGTCTTTTTCCTTGCTTAGGTCGTAACAATGTATCAATTCAAGCTAAAGGCGAGCATACATGTTTCGTAACAATGCCAGTTTTTACGGTGAGGAATTGTGAACACCTGGCCGAACCTCCAAGCCGAAGGACAACCACTTGTCGGCTGTCCGCGATTGCTTATTCAATGTATCGACAGCTACCCTCTATACTGGAGGCCGTTCCTCCATCCGCAACCTGAGGACGAGCCATCCCGTAGTGACAGGGTCCCACTAGTCACGGAGAGTATGCCATACTGATAGTAATATTTTCACTGAACAGTTTTCCCATCAGAGTGGTTTATATTTTTGTGCAGTAAGAAAGGTGATATTTCGTTTGTGTTACAATTTGGAGTAAAACGTTACGTGTTCTGATAGGGTAAGGATTTTTTTTTACCTATCACTGTAGGCCTCATGGTTTATATAGTAGCCCTCCATTACTTAGCGTGCTTTTTGTTGCGAGGCAGTGAATAACCGTAAGTTACGGGTGTTCCGAAACAGTCTGTAGGCAACAGTGCAAAAGTAATTTGCAGTGTGTGTTCTTCCTACCATCCTGTCATAATGTTCAAAAGATTTCTTTTTCAAAAATAATTTCAAAACACGGTTTAATTTCAATGGTGTAGGAAACTTATTTTTCGAATACCTGCTTTGAGTAAAAGCGAACGTACCTCAGAGCTACGCATGCTTTTTTCGGAAATTAGTTGTGAAAAGTTGCAGTAATCTTAATTTATAAGAGGGTGTACGTGATCTTGTTGGACACCCCTAAACCTTCATCGCAATCCAGCAGTTTGAGTTTGTATGTGATCTCTCATGTCTAAAAAAATGTCATGGCCAAAACCTTCACATCAGTTGAACTTCTGATATAAATATTTTTATAGATAACTCTTAATATATAAAGCCTTCTTCCAAATGTATTGCACATATCCACTGTACAACTCTGTGTATATATGAATGTATTTATATCCTTATCACTTACAAGCAATCTCCTGCATATCTTGGGTTTGAGGAAGTGCGATGTTCACAAACTCATTAATTAATTACCGCCACATTTGCCAGAAACCGAATGGAACATCAACAACCCACAATTTGCAGTCTGGAACAGAAAATATTGGGTTGTTCTTGGTCCGGATTACATAGATTTTCACCTCCCGTCCTTCACAAACTGATTTTAAAATTTTATTTACACTGCAACCAAAACAGAGGGACACAAGAAACGTTTCGTGGAAAGTTGTTCTTCATAACTCACAGCGTTTCTCAGAACCAGTTTATCGTGCATCGTCATTCTGCCATGATTCAGCTCGTTTCGGTTCTGATGTTGATAAGGTGTAACTGTTTTCTCAAAGCGATCTTTCCAAAACTAATGCTACGTCACAGGTTTTCCTTGAATAAAATACCTATATATTTGATGTCCCTACGTTTATTTTTGTAATTTAATGCATTTCTATTTTTAACGCCGTGCTAAATATTTTTTACAACCACCAGGCAGCAGAAAGCTTCCGGCCTTGAAATATTTCTGTCCTCGTTGATTTGCCATCTGCATTATATTGTGTGTTCCTCAGAGCACTGCCGAGCACTTTAAACATCGGAATTCTCTACAAAGTTTGGTCTACCCATCAAGCTCTGCAGCTCCCCAACGCCGTTATTTCTGTGCACTCTTCGTACCAAGTTACATAAGTATGCACTATGTATATGATCATTTATAACATTACAAAATTTATTTTTTTTTAGTCTATTCGAAGAAAAATTTTATACTCTAATGGATAAACTACGGGAGAAATGGGGTTGGAAAAAATGCTTTAAAACTCTGCTTATTTTTACGTTTGTTTACGATTTTGTCGATACATTTTCTGTTTTGGTGCCTGCGTGTAACTTGTTAAGATATCTAATTAAATATTTGCAGGTGTTTATATTCCATCTGTATAATTTGCCTCACTGATAGACCTACTTACAGCGAAAGGCGGCAAGCTTATTTTAATTTTTAATAACGCATAAACGCACATTAATCCAATTTAACAATGTGACGTAACACACACAGGCACATAAAGATTTAAAATATTAGAAAATAAATTAAGATACTTGTAAACATTTGTGTCCAATTGTTCTTTTAATTATCATATCTGAAAAGCTGCAAGCATATTTTGCACGTAAAACACAACACTGGAACAGAGCAAAATTTTCGTAACAATGTAATAATAATATATATATAAAGTACCAGAGTCAGTTTCCTGTTTCAATGAATTTGCCTCCTTAGCAAGGATGGTTGGTATGTTGATCACGTAGAGAATCGAAACACGTGTCATTAATGTAGATACACACAAGTCTAATATGTGGTGTACCTAATGTCCTTGCATTTGTCTAAATTGTTTGTGCGTTGTTCCGCGTAAATAAATAAATAAATAAATAAATAAATATAATATATGTACACACACACACACACACATACACACATACACGCCTGCACGCTCTTAATTACATATATATATATATATGAACATACACATTCATACATATATGCGGGCCGGGTAGCTCATCGGGTATGGCGACTGACTACGGGCTGGACGGTCCGGGATCGAATTCCGGTGGGGACGAGTATGCTCGCCCGTCCAGACCGGCCCTGGGACCCATCTAGCCTCCTGTAGAATGGGTACCGTCTTTCTCGGGGGAAAGTGCGGCCGGGGCGTGCTGCTGACCACGTACTCCCTTCTAGTGCCGCGGTCATGGAAGAGTAGATCTATACCTCTACCCTAAAATTACGCTCAGAAGTGTTTTTGCAAGGCAACATTTCGAAGCGAGTTATTAAGTGACGCGAGTTCGGTTTTCACTCGCATCTATCGAAACAACATTTGTAAGTAGGAAAGAAGAGATCACATGTCAGTGAATTATGCTGTCTCACGTGATACCACCACACATTTCCGGAACGAGAGATATTCAGTACCTTAAAGAAACATGAAACATTTGGAAATATTCGAAACGAAATTTTCCTGAACTTAGGACTTAGTGATGATTGTGGAATAAATAATAGCGTGTGGTTGAAAATACCTGAAGGCATAAAATATTTCTTTTACCACCGACTTATTTGTTGTCCTGGGGCACAAAGCCCTTATGCAGGACAGACAGAAGAATTGTAGTTTTGGCTGTACCAAATACCACTAAGCTTTTATTAAAAATAAAAATTTAAATTTTGGAATCGCTCACCCATTTTTGAAACGCATTGCAACCCCTGGAACTCTGCTTTGCGGACTGTGTGCATCTAACGAAATAAGGCGCTTGTACTAATTACATGCTTTGTGAGAGATGGAAAGCGATATTCCCTTTTACAAGAAACACAGAATTTGTGTGAAATGGTTATCGCTTTGGAGAAAATTTGGCGTACTTGAAGGTGGCAGTTAAAAGCTTCTTTATTTTAACAGGTCAGTTAGAGTAGGTAATCTGCCGACATGATACATTCAGAGCAAATGTGTTAAAGTTGAAGGATGTTAAATTATATGTACTGAATTTGGATGAGAAAAAGTTTCGGAGTGTGCAATTTTGAAGGACAAAGAGTAATAGATGTAAGTGGACGTTCATGTATTCTTTGAGGATAAAGCTGATTGACGGTCGTATACAACGAAGGAATTATTTTTTGGAGGTTTTTTGATATTTGGTTACTGCTTTTGGAAATTTAGTTTATTGTGTAGTATGGATTGCGGTATATCTTTCATTGTCACTTATAAAGAGGAATGAAACTTTTATGTTTGAAGGTTTTCAGCACATCCACTCCCATTTCTTCCATCAAGATACGTAGTGGACAAAGCCTCTTGTCTTTCCATACATTTTCCATTGCTGTATGTTCACAAACTCAGAATTATAAAATTTCAGATGTATTTGATATGGAATACCTACATTATGAAAACTGTAAGTGTTTGAGAAAAGTACATTATGGGGGTATTTCGTGGTGCATATTAACTTATTGCTGCAAAGATATGTTTGTGTCGTGAGAAATTGTTGCGTACGTGTGAAGTACATTTATTATTTTGCAGTTATTTCAGCATATAACGTAGCCACATAATGAGAATTTAAAACCAAACAATCTGTTTACTGACGTCATTTTTTTGCCAAGCTAATTACATATTTCTGGAAAATAATTAGAAATATGTATAGTGAGAAAATACACATTGCATGAAAAAGTATCAAATTTCAAATTCTGGGCACTGTCTTGGAAAAATCTTATTGCATCAAGACGAATTAAAAACAGGTGAAATACGGAGAAAGCTTGCTGCATTTCTGTTCACAGGTATTAGACTTTGAAATGGAGAGGTGGTTCAGGCGACTGAAGGATTTTTAGTTTCCAATATTAGTGAAGTAATGCGCGTTGAATGATGTGCTGTATATAGAAATACGTTGTGGGAAATATTTCCTTCTCTATTTTGTGTATCGTTTGTATTGTGAACTTGTGAATATTATAATCCGTACACCTAAAATTTCACCACTTAGTGTATCTGTAAATTTGTTTTTCTCCATTTGGGAAATTGTTTACGTAAGGTGAGGTTGCGCGAGAGGAAGATGCAGGAGTGTTTGTTGCATTGAGATGAGGAAATTTACATAGGGCTGTTGACATTTTCCCAATAAATTGGGAAAAGGAGTTGAAGTGGACTTGCCGCATGGATGGAAGTAATAAAAATCTCATTCAACAATTTAGTAAGAAACTCGAAGGAATTAGTTTTCTTAGGATACCTATTAAACAATTCGGCATCTGCTATGCAGCATATTCGGTTTTCAGTCCAGAAATATACATTTATTAACTTATGAAAAAATGAATCTGCTACAAGCATCCAATTTGTGACATAAAGCATCATGTGAACTTGTGTATGGTTTCATATCTGTATGCGTTTGAATATCAGCGGTAGCTCTTCGCCTACTGTCAAGAGGAAAGACTTTTTGTCAATTGGAGCAAGCGCAGGCGTGTTTCTGTGGGGCGCCACCTCGAAGCGGGACAGTATGTGGCACAGTCCGGTCTTCACCTGCATTAGAGCGAACCGCATTCCTGTGGAAATATACAACAAAATGGGTGTAAATTACGGAGTCATTTGAATACAAATTCTGTGTTAATCTTTCTTTTCCTTTCAATCAAGACTTACTATTTTCTACAGCTATAAATACAGACATGTTAATCCTTCACTTCTCCGTATACATATTATGTACTATAATTTAGGCTTTTAAATTTTAACCTCTTCAATTGAAACTTTTGTATTCATCTTAATTATGTTATTGATAAATTTTTGTTTTTTTTTTTAAATTGCCGAGTAAACTGGTGGAAATATGTCCCTTTCAATAGAACATTTGTAAAATGCGTTTCTTAAATAAATCTAAACCTAAAGAAATTTAAAATTTAGTTTCAATTTTAGATAAGTCTAAGGGATCGACGGTCGTGGGCACTCAGTGGTGTCTTACAATTCGGTTTCAGCTGTAGGAACACTGTGTGAAGTTATTTTACATTTTTTACTGTGGTGATTCAATATACAGATATCATTTAAAAAGAGCGTGCACGGTTTGGTTGTAGTGGTATTCATATGGAAACATTCAATGGTATTAATACTTGAACAAAGTTGGGAATATAAAACCGCGTTGCTTCCTTGTTTCTATTCAAGTGTTCAGTGCTGCTAGTTCAGATTCACGTCAGCAGTTTGCGTGAATGTGCGGACAGCTGAAACTGTACAGGTTTTGAATGAGGAACTTTATATGTGCATATGATAAACGGCTACATGTTGTGTGCAATACATGTTCATACTTCGTGGATACAAATACACAAAAACTAACTAATCATATTTCTTATTACTAAACGTCTGCTATGGAAAATGACTGTACAAACCCACATAAGAATTAAGAATTCTTATTCGATACCACAAATGAGATGAAATGAAGGAACAATACAATAGCCACTGTATTATCTTTACATTCCTCATAAATACAGTAACTAAGGAAGTTTCTGTGATTTTAATTCACAACTTTTTTTAAAATACGAGTATAAATTCCATGTTCTTCTGACTTCAGTACAATTTGTACCTTCTCAATTACACGCTATCGTAGCAAATTATGCTTACAGAAGTCATATTGAAATTGTATGATTCGGCAGTGAACCGAAGAGACTCATCAATCGTAGGCAGGTTTATTCCAAATAAAGAGTCTGCTATCGTGAAATTGTAAAAGTTTGACACTTTCTGAGTGATTATATAATGGAGAAATGACAGATCTCAATGCAGTTTAATTTTACATAGTTTGACTTATTACGATGGATCACATATAAAGAGATTTTTGTTTTGTAAAGGAGGCCAGTTTTTTTTAGACGCGTGTCATAGTTTGAGTAACTTCATTGGATTTTTTGAGTGTGGGATTATGATATTATTTCGTACCTACCAAACTGCACGGCCTCACACAACGATTGTTCGTAAATTTGCCTGTCATATCCTTAAAGTCTACAATCTCACAATCTCACAAAGAGTGATATTACCTATACACATTCGGAGACCCTCTCCAAATGGAATATATGAGTACTTCGGTCGATTCCTTTTGTTTTCCTCTGTGAAACGGTCTGGATCGAAAATCTCCGGTTCTGAGAAGTACTGTGGGTCGTAATGGATACCTAACAGTGACACTAAAATTCCGGTACCAGCTGGAAGTGTTATTGTTCCATTTCCGGAAGGAGATGGCAGTTCGTAGTCGCTGAAACTCGTCCGATCCAGAAATGGAAGTATCGGATATTTTCTCAAAGTCTCTGGGAACACAAAAAAGGGAGAGAATCACGTTAAGTGGACAAGTTGATGCTGTGTTGTGTCATTTAAATTACGCATTATATACAGTAATTGTGGTACAATGAATTGCAATATTTATATCGACAAATAATTTTATATGTTATGAATTTTCACACTTTTATTGTGTTACGGTGCAGGATTTTGGGCAAACATAATTTATGAAGAGGTTGTTGATGGGGGTAGTTGGTTAGAGTGGCTAAGTTTTAGGAAATATTGTGGACAAAGCATTTCGTAACGTGATTCGGTTTTATTGGCTAATGTATAATCCCCTACCGAAAATAGACACCTTTTTATTAAGTTGGACGCTGATGGTGCGGTGAGAATTCAGGAGGAAAGAAAATGGAGCAGAGAGTTAAAAACAATCAAATCTGGACAGAGTTGACAACGACGATATTCGAACCCGTCATCAAATAAGTCAAGGACGAATGTAGTAGTAGTAGTAGTAGTAGTAGTAGTAGTAGTAGTAGTAGTAGTAGTAGTAGTAGTAGTAGTA
>Ga0123352_10017344_pt1 | contig 11480 bp, 7 predicted proteins | sample TergutLab28metaG_FD_89700 | JGI IMG/M metagenome (GOLD analysis project Ga0123352, IMG submission 89700) | Labiotermes labralis P1 segment gut microbial communities from Petit-Saut dam, French Guiana - Lab288 P1 | ecosystem: Host-associated > Arthropoda: Insects > Digestive system > Gut ...
AATCTCCAACACACAACGAACCGAGAACAAAACGACCGATGTGGTAATTCAACAGCACAGTCGCAAGCTCCTGATGATGGATATATTAATGTCCGAAACATGTTGAGTACATAAGAAGTGAAACAAAATAGCAAGTGACAACAACTTGGTCTTTTATTCTTCAACTATTACAATGATGCACGGTCCAATAAACATAAAATAACTCCTACTACATGTTTCGGCTTACCTGCCATCATCAGGGGGCTAACACCAATACTACTAAAACTTACAGCAATAAAATAGTCTAAACCGTGTATACCAAATTACACACTAACTTCTGCTCCGACGCGTTTCGGCATCTAATGATGCCATCTTCAGGGAGCCAATCTTTGATTCTCTTCTCAGCACATCCAGAGAGTCATTTCATAAGCAGCACGGAGTGACTATAAGCACTTATTAACCAGCCGTTGTAAGGTCGTGGTTTATAAATCACAGCTGCACAACTTTGAAGAAATCAGCGTTGAAGATCTTAAGTCACATGAATGTGTAGTACAACGAATAAGTTAAAACACTAAAAAAAAACCCACTTAATATCAGTGACCTTGAATATGGCGTATGTGGAAAATGTGGAAGCTACGGCATCTATATCAATATTACCTTACATATACAGGTATGCGCCGCATAACGACGTTTCGGTAAACGACGGACCGCACATACGAAGGCTATCCCAAAACATTATATTATAATATTGTATTATAATACCATTGTGTTACAACTGCCTACAGTATTCAGTACAGTAACATGCTGTACAGGTTTGTTGCCTAGGAGCAATAGGCTATACCACATAGCCTAGGTACTTAGTAGGCTATACTATCTAGGTTTGTGTAAGTACACGTTCGCACAACGACGAAATCGTCTAAGTACGCATTTCTCAGAACGCATCCTCGGCGTTTAGCGAAGCACATCTGTATGTGAGTGGAGGCCATGTACAATCCCGAATTGGGTGCATTCCCGATAATTATGTGTTCATATTACGTCGTATAGTTGTCGGTGTGCTGGCTAGTGTGTGATGTATACACGGCGCAGAGTACAAAAGTTAAATAAGTAAAGTTAAGTTATGCAAGTCAATTGGTTCGGTTTACGTGCTGTAAGTTTCAAGTTTCTGGGTTTGGATATCGAACAAAGTGGCAACGCTGGAAAGGCCGCAATTAGTACTCGAGGCGCCTTGAATTCCCGGCGCCTTCCATCTTGTCACCTGCCAGTAATGTGGCCGCAACTAGCAACCATCCGCAGAAAAGCTTATATTAACAGTCCACTGATGTTTAATTAATGTTACGCGGAAGCGAATGCGGATTCGCAACTTTGCAGAATCAGAATACGAGTGGAAACGTGGGCCTGGTTGAGAACGACGGCGCATCGCACCAATCCCTCAAAGCACAACGGTAACCGCACGTTACGTAACAGCTACTTTAACAGTCAAAAACTCTTTTTCGCCCCCACAAAATGTATTTGCGTGTTTCTTACAGTTCTCAGAAAAAGCCAGAATTATTTCCCTCAACGCCATTAAAGAGGTGGTGTTTCTAATGAAGACAGTTTTCTGTGAGGCAGGAGCTGAATCTTTAAAGGTTAATTAGATTTACTTTCCTAGATTATCACACCTGGGAGACCCAGGCGTAAATGAGAGAATATTAAGATGGATCTTCAGGAAGTGGGATGTTGTGGTATGGACTGGAATGAGCTAGCTGAGGATAGGAACAGGTGGAGGGTACTTGTGAATGCGGAAATGAACCTTTGGGTTCCAAAAATGCGGAGAATTTCTTGACTAGCTGAAACCCCGTTAGATTCTCACGAAGGACTCTGCTCCATGGAGTAGGTAAGACAGATCAGCGACACGAACAGCAGGCACTGCACATAATGCCACGCAGCGGCCGAAAAGCACACACTATAACAACACGAACATTAGGCAGAAATTTATCTTAGTAATTAACCAACTTGATGCACAAAATTTTCGTTTTACAATACGTTTATTTCATTCCTCTACATGTTTCGAGCATTTGTGCTCATCATCAGGAGGTCAAAATTGCATTACACAGCCTCTGGTATCATCAAACCTATAGGTATGATGATACCAGAGTCTGTGTAACGCAATTTTGACCTCCTGATGATGAGCACGTGTGCTCGAAACATGTAGAGGCATGAAATAAACGTGTTGCAAAACGAAAATTTTGTGCATCAAGTTGGTTAATTACTGAGATAAATATACTGAGATGCACGGTCAGCAGAACGTCAAAAAAAAAATTAGGCAGAAGGTAAAAAACGAAACTTCTACATGACGCAGTAACGAACACAACCAACAGTTCAATAGTGTGCAGCCTTCAAAGATAAAAATGACTGCAACCTACGCACGAATATAACAAGGAAGAGCAGTAATCAAGTCAATATTTATCAAAATAAATATTCAGTAAGCCGTACACGAATGTGAGTTACCTCGGCATGACGCAACGTTCCAACCACGACCGTAAGAGTAATGAAGGCGAGTAAAACAATAAAAGCACGCAAAGTTTACTGATGGGCTATGACACCACAATAGTTCCAGTACGTTACGAACTGTTAAATACCATGTAACATACGGCCTTGTTTTATAATACCAAATTCGTGTATGCCGTTAGAAGTTAATTTCACTGCAAGCCAAGGGTATGAAGATATAACGCCAAAAGATGGCACGATCATGCCGAAACTTATGGCATGAAATTTATCGTAGACTATTCACCAACTGTGAAGAACGAAATACTTATTACGATTCATAACACAACATGGTGCAGAAATAAATAATTAAAGTATATAGCAATGGATTAAGTCGAGTTCACTCAATAAAATGAGAAGTAAAAACAAGACAAAGTAAGGAATAAAATCTGGTCTTGAAACCGAAAATGAGCTAAAAATTACATAAGACGTACAGTAAACATCAACATAAAGACGCAGTCTTCTGAGCTACCTAAGGGTTCGGCCCACATTTGCACACAAATTCATGATATTCCAAAGCGGTTTGATACATTTACGGAGAAGAATCTGATATGACATACCAGTATGTACTGTAATTAGGGAGGGGGTGGGGTACGTCAAAACACAACTGTCTTGTATCCTACTTTATTATGCTGACGACAACATGTTTCGGCCACTGTGGGCCATCTTCAGGTCACAAAAATGTATATAGAGGAAAACTGCGTCGTGTCTGTTAACACAGATGACCACAACACGGATCCACACGGCACCAGAAGCCTTGCACCTGTTACATCTCTTACATCGTACTTATTCTTTCTGTGGTTTTCCAACAGCTACGAATAAGCAGTGGTTAGGTAATCCATACCGATCCACGAGAAATCCTGCCAAAAATATAAACACATCACCCAAATTCAACAAGACGCCTAGCTCACCAACTGTACGACGCCACTACCAATTACACACCTCCTGCAGTGACTGCACAAACAACAGAATTAAGTTCTGAAAATCAGACAACTTCCGAATGAACCTTGTTCCCGTCGCTAATCCGCCCGCATAAGAAGGGCAGTTTTAAAACAGGAAGCCACGAGACCATGATCCAGAACCACGTTAAGTTAACAACTCACCAGGTGGTACTAAATCTTACCGTTACCCAAATCGCAGGTTGCAGTGAACCAGACGTAAATCAAGTCTCAATATACGTTCGTGCACAGCACCAAGCTCATAGGACTGTCGTAACGCGGATCGTCACCTGTACTTATCGTTACTGAAAATGGGGATGGAAGGGGGAAAACACGCTGTTGCACGACGATAGTGACTGAAGTTCGTTGCAGTGAAACGAACATACTACCAACTGAAGCGAACAAAATGGTCTTCAGTTTCAAAATATGATCTACGAGACTTATTCAGAAAGTAAGTACCGTTTCGCTGTAAAAAAATCGAGTAAGGTTTCGTATAAAATTTTATTGTTATCAGATTCCACATTCTTCAAACTGTTTTTCCACATATTCGCCTCAATTATTGAGGCACTTATCGTAGCGGGGCACAAGTTTTTGTATACCCTTCTCATAGAATGCGGCCGCCTGCGACCCAAATGTCTACTGACAGTGTCATAGAGTACAGTCCTTGAAATCTGAGGAAAGTGCAGGGACGAATCAGAAATTGTGTAACGTTTGTCGTCACGCACTCTTTCGTTGACCTTACGCACCAAATCATCATTCACCAAAGATGGACGCCCACTTCGCGCAATCATTGTGCACGTTCTCTCGTCTTTCATTGAACATCGAACCCATTTCCTAACCATGCCATCACTCATCGCATTGTCATCATACACTTGACGGATCTGGTGATGAATCTCACTTGGTAGCACATTCCTAGCTTTCAAAAAACGAATTACAGACCGTATTTCAAAGTCGGCGGCCTCTTCAATTGTCTTAAACATGTTTAACGCACAGGAACAAACATAAACATAACACGAATTCCACGAAATGGCGTCTGTGGCTTCTCAACTGATACAGGAAGTCACTGCACACCCTCAAAGTGACAGTCTCGAGGATGCGCGAGAGATATGCGCAGACGGTACTTACTTTCCGAATAACCTACGTAAAGGTAAAGGTAAAGCAGTCTCATTACAGGCCTGGACAGGCCCAGATGGTTCCAGGAAGTTAAGGCTCCCAGATTTCGTGACAACGGCACAGGATGTTGGTAGGTTGTCAGTCTTACGCACCGGCCGCTTTTTACTCCCCAGGAAATACTCCTGGTACTCATTTCTGTGAGAGGCTGAGTCGACCCCAGGGCCATAGTGCGATCAGAAGGATTTTATGTCAATGAGAAATCCACTGACACCAGTTGGGATCGAATCGGCTTCCTTCCGATTTGTAGTAAATGGTAAAGCTAAAGGTAAAGCAGTCCAATTACAGGCCTGTACAGACCCACAAAGCTCTTAGGAAGTTAATTAAGGTTCCCACATTTCGTGACAACTGTATTGGATGGTGGTAGGTGTCAGCCTTTCGCACCGGCCGCTTTTTACCCCCCAGGAAATACTCCTGGTACTCATTTCGGTGAGAGGCTGAGTCGACCCCAGGGCCATAGTGCGATCAGAAGGATTTTATGTCAATGAAAAATCCACTGACACCAGCTGGGATCGAACCAGCGACCTTCCGATTTGTAGCACAGCACGAATAACCTACGTATTACTCCAAATGCGCAACTGATTTGAGGTTTAAATGGCAGCAGCTACGAAAATAACTGTCCTCAAAGATTACCAAACTATGCGACGTCATATTCCTAAAACGGCGACGTGATAGCGACTAGGCGAAGGAAGGGACGGTCCAAGGCTCGAATCCAGGTAGCGGTAAGAGATTCTTTCCTTCTCAAATCGTCCAGCCCGGATCTGAGCCCCACCCAACCTCTTATTCAACAGGTACCGTTCTTTCATAGGGGCAAAGCGGCCGGGGTGTGATACTGACCACTCATCTCCATCTAGCGCAGAGTTTATGAATGAGTGGAGCTGTATCTTTGCTCCCATTATATGCGTTCCTGGCGTGAACAGTGACAACTTTATCCCAGAAGACAGCAATCCTGATGCTTGAAACTTATGACTGGCCATAGGTTAAAAACCTGTTTCTTTTCGCAGTGAAAATGCCAACAGCCAAATCCATTAAAAAACAGAATTCGCCACATGTGCCCAAAATTAAATAAAAACAAATTGGCCATCCGGGTACCTACAAGTGTGGTAAAAGCATCCCTGGATACCGCATGTTTATGTCTCATCCACATGTTACGCATGAAAAAACGCGCCTTGACCACAATGTAAATTGCACCCATGGAACCCGATACATCAATTAAATGCTAAAATCAAAAACACCCCTCAGTTTGTTGCTTGTAATCTGTTTTAGGAAGTTGCCAGCAATTCTAGTTAAAATGCGTCAAAGAAATGGAAAGGATCTGAAAAGAAGAAGACGTGGCATAATTAAGGTAATCTTGGCATCTGCCTAAAGTGGCTGACAAAAACAGCGAAAGACTGTCGGTACAGACAGTCCAGACACGGCCGACATTCCAAACGGGCACTACCAAAATACAAACAAAAAAAAAAGTTACCACTTCAGTCAACTTGCTGTATGAGAAAGCGTAGAGGCTACGCGTTCTGTGTAAAAGGGGTGTGACAAACGGATCTCCCTTCGTCAGCACAAGATAGACCAGCCATCAACCTCACCCAAATCTCGACAATGTCCGCAAGTTGAACAGAGCGAAAGGAAAAATTGTTTTCCGCGTATCTTAACATAGAAAAAGCAAATTCGCAACACACCTGCTGGAAGAACATACCTATGGATCGGCACTTGGCTCTGCGGCTGTTTCTCATTCATTTCGCAATCTTTTAGGGCCGCAGAGGCAAGACTCGAATTCTAATCTCAGTTCATTCCAGCCTACAGAATCTCCTGCAACCAGTTCCAGCACACAGCACACATAAGCACTACATGCATGAAACCCCTCACAGCAAGGATCAAACTGAAAATCAACAGTGTTCGGGATATGAACACAATTTCCCATACAAACAGCTTCCACAATGTCATCTTGGTCACACTCCTGCAATACAACCGATCGATAAGAGATGGTCCTATCAATCTATTTCGATAACTTCCCGGCACATCTCCTAAATCTTCCTAAATAACTGCCAGGTCCATCTCTCATTTCCCGGCATCTTGTTACAGGCTACAAGAGGCATACAACCCCTCACCGCCACCGCCGCCACCACAACCACCACCACCACCACCAAAAAATGCAAAAATTTCTGAATTACCTACAAGTTAACAACATACCAACAGCACTCACTAACGAGACACGCGTGTTAACTACCACGAAGATTCCCGAAGTACATAATTTCCCAGCCGAACTGCCTAAATTCCCGGTCAAACTGCCTACATGAGCGAGATGGGACAGCCATTATAACTAGCCAAGAAAATTAATTATCATAAATTCTCCTTTGCCCTGCACTGTATGCGAGATACCGCTACACAGCTCAGTATTAATAACGAATACAATGAATTCCAGTCTACATCACCTTCAGGAAATATTACTTGGAACGAGATCTGGAGCTCCTGAGGGAAAATCGGAAACAAGTAACTAATTCCCAATAACGCTAGGGCAGGCGGTGCCACCGGCCAAGCTCACCCACAGCAGTATTACACATCAAACTGCGTATCTGTTCCACCTCATAACAAGCAATTTCCAGATAAAAAGCCCGCAAGCAACCAACTTCTCTCAATACATTCAATACGCATTCCAGGCAATCTCTGTCTCTCACTCACTCCCTGGCAATTACGGTCTGTGCAGGACCTTCGCCCCTCTGACAATAGCAGCTCTCCCCTTCGCAACGGAAGCCTTTGGCCTAGATCTTCTCACCTCCTGTGCCTAGGGTCATTCTCCATATCGTCCGGCATATGTTACTATTCCTCTTCCCCCCCCCTCCCCCCGCACCTAAGGTCATTCTCCACAACGTCCAGCATCTTTTACTAGTCTTCTGACCCCCTCCGTACCAAAGGTCATTCTCCACATCGTCAAGCACCTTTTACTAGACCTTCCTTACCTTCTCTTTCACCTGAATTTCCCATGAACAGCATCTTCATCATGATCCTGCCTGTCATTTACACTATGCGTTCAAGCAATCCTAGACTTCTACTTTTTAATCTCCCGGACATCTAACAACAACAGAGATCCACTGCGTACATGTCCACTACACGCGGACAAAATGAAACAAATGTTTACTCGATGAAGAACAAGTTGAAATATTTGGCAGCAAATCTTGTACGATCCATACACTAGCAACATAACAGACAGCCCCAAAACTTAAATTACACAAGACAGGCAATGTGCGTATGAACGTAACATTCACCCGCGTTCGTGCAACCATTGTTGCAATGGAAAAGCGATAAGTATTACATATTCTGTGTGTATGTTTGTAGCCTTAGTTATCCAGCATGCAATGCGCATGCACCATATTGCCATCTGTAGCCTGCCCAGCTCCACCACACCGTTCCACGTTATCTCATAAATGGCACGATTTTTTGGGGGGGGGGGGGGCCATTGAATATAAATTTGTGTTTTAATTTCCTCTACAACGTTTGGCTGAAACATTTCCCATTCTAAGAAGAAATGGAAGATATATGATCATAAATGTATTTGTGGTCTTCAAGTACCCGTTATTCTCGTCAGATTTTGATGAAATATGAATTTTCTCTACATATTTTCGAAAAAATACACAGATATTAAATTTCATGACAATCCGTCCAGTGGGAACCGAGACGCTCCATGCGGGCGGACGGACGGACAGAGACATGACGAAGCTAAAAGACGTTTTTCGCAATTTTGCGAACGCGCCTAAAAGCTCAAGCTATTAAAATTCCACCCTTGAAACATAATGGAATGAAGGGTAATAAATCAAGACAAGTAAACTTGTTCACAGATATAAACAAGTAGTTTTCATTTCAAAGCTGGATTTCGTCCTAACTTTACCGTTAAAATTACTCTTAGCATCGACTGGCTTACCATCACCTCAAATCACGCCAAATACCTGGTATTCACATGACAAAAACTAATACTGAAACAACTACTATGGCTAGAGCTCAAATGTAACGCCAATTTTTTTTTTAATAATTCGATAAGAGTAAAATACCTCCCAAACGCTCAAAACGCCGAATTACGATAATGCCTCCTCGTCGAATTATGGACCAGTACCCTCACCAAATTCTCTCAACAAATCATTTGAAAACACCACTTCTAGAAGAATAGATTTTCACCTCACGACTTCAAAGTTTTAAGGAGCGAATAACATGGCTTCAGAAAAGGATATTCTGTAACTTTTACACTGCTAAAGCACGAAGAATGCTGAAAGAATAACACATCTAGAGCGGTATTGTTGTTACACATCGAAATAACTTTCTATAAAGTACTAATGACACACCTAACTGTGAAACGTGGGAGTCGCCGCGATGCAAAGGAGGTCTTCGACATTCTGGGACGTTTCGATGCGTCAATTGATTATTCGTTACTCACGTTTCAGAACGTATCGGTCCCAACTTTAAGGGCAAAATATCCAACAATATATTGTGAAATACACTAAAGGCACACTCCAAAATCGATCCATTTCTCCAATACAGTGAAGATTATTTTCCACTAGTCCAGCAGCATTCACACTTTGTAGATTACATCTGTGACATTCTCCGATCCATGCAAAATGGTAATAACTTAACCACCGAGTATATGCTCAGGCACGAATGTCAGTGTGGTCACGCAGTCTCGATACGGCGGTTCGAAAATTAAATAACGCTACAGGCCTTTGAGAGTCCCAGGGTACTGATTAATGCCGACAAATGCACTAATACAAGGATACACAAATCCCGGTTACCAGGTCGCCATGGAGACTTCATTTCTGAATGATGGTGCCCAGTATTTGTGAGTCCTCAGAATGGGAAATGACTAATGTCAATTTTCTGAAGCATAGAATTTTGAGGTGGTTCCTAGATTTTTGGAAAATGTGTATCCCAAAATTAGGATTTTATTTTCCAAAATTCAACATCATTACCGCTGTAACAGTAACAATCCAAAAACGAATTACTGAACTGTGTATAGCGAGGACTAGAGAAACTAAATGTGTGTATCGTGAGATAACACGAAGATAAAAGAAAGATTAACACACACACCTCCTGTCTTCAACGTGAGCCAAACTGGAGACTGAAGTAAATGTGTGCTCTCTTAAACATTCTTCAGTACACATATTAATATGGAGCTGTTTACAAACCACTACACGGGTGTGCAGGGGTATGCACGTGTGATGCCCCTGCCTGAGGATGTGCTGCTGATAGGTGGTGAATTAATTACGGACATTTCAAAAGAACTCCTCAGGATAACAAGTAGGCCAAAGATAATATCAATTAAAAATCCCACAAGGGGAGGAATCCCATTAATAAAATATCACATTCAGGAGCCAGCAAACCCATTAAATCGAAAGCCAGTGAGCAGTGGAGAATTATCGAAGTCTTCAGACACGGCGTTACGACCATCAGCGACGAACATAAGCTTTCCCCCCAACCTTGCTCATTAGATGCTCTCTCTGCAGAGCGATCGTAAACAATCCACCAGTTTTTCCCACACCCCCTTGCGTACTGGAGAGTATACTGAGTTATGGAACCAGAAATTTGAAGACGCTCTTGAGTCCAATCCAGTGTTAATCACGTTGGCAGCAAAATGTTCAAAATTCTATCAAAATCACGTTTAAATTATCGGAAGTACTCCTTCTTAAAAATTTAACGGATGCGATCCAGTTAAACGTGGCTGGTAATAAACGATTATTTCCCCGCCTCTGTACACGTCACCCAGATCTTACATGAAGCGAACCAATGTAATACAAATGTGTAAACGTTTAAAATAAAACAGCAGATATAGGTAACAGCGAAGTGTGTGTATCTACCTACCCATCGTTGGGTACGATGCGGTAGATGAGACCAAAGGGCTAGCAGATTACCGCAGTATCAGTGTTGCCCACATTACGGCCCGCCACTACATGAATGACGCCAGGAACGGCCCTGACTGACAGTCTTTAGGTTCAGCTTCAGCCAGTACAAGACCCGTCCGCTCGTCGCCACTGACGACAAAACCGCAAAAGTCGAGAGGACACAAACTCAGGTCACGTGCCCATAAAGGGAATCGACACGAAGACACGCCGACTAGCTGAATGTCAGTTATAAAATCACTTCGACAGCAGAACTGCATCGGAGACTGGGGAAGAAGCCAGTATGTATCGAGGCGGTCCTGCGACCAGCAAATATTGGTAGTTTACCGTGGCTTTGCTCGGTTCTGAAACAAGTGCTGAGTTGGTACGTTACACTGCAAGCTTCTGAGGCAGCCCTCCCACTCTTCAAAACTACAGCACAATTCACCAAAACAAAAATTCCGCCCTAATACAGTAGAGACCCCTATCGGGTTTCTTCCCCTTTTGGCCTTACCTTCTTCACTTCCCAAAGTTCTAACGTCATTCCAACAAACCTCTACCCAACGGAACAACAGGCATTACCTGGGAACCTTCACGGCCGATTATTTATACCGTAATAAAAGTAGTGTCCTTCAAAAACACTCATCTGCAGACTGTCCACATTATCGTATCTCATTCATTCATTCATTCATTCATTCATTCATCCATCCATCCACATCCCTAACTGTTAATTACAATTAATATTGTTTTCATAATGCAGGACATTCCTCCGTACATAAACAACCTTCCTTCAAAACCAGGGATCAAATCTAAAAACCTAGCAACACTTGTCACTCCTTGCAGCAATTACATATCGATAACACCCAAAGTATGTAAATGCCAATAGGTAAAATCAAAATGGAAAGATATTAACTCGAATCCGTGTTTTAATCCTCCGCGGGGGGGGGGGGAGAAAAGAACTCGTGTCTTGTAACACAAAACGTCCTCAACGATAAACTGTTTACAATTAATATAC
>Ga0123352_10017346_pt1 | contig 11480 bp, 7 predicted proteins | sample TergutLab28metaG_FD_89700 | JGI IMG/M metagenome (GOLD analysis project Ga0123352, IMG submission 89700) | Labiotermes labralis P1 segment gut microbial communities from Petit-Saut dam, French Guiana - Lab288 P1 | ecosystem: Host-associated > Arthropoda: Insects > Digestive system > Gut ...
CAACAAAAGATTATACAGTATGCCAGAGACTGCCTGTACAGTGTAGAAAAAGTGAACTCCTGATGATGAGCTCCCTGAAGCTCGAAACATGTAGAGTAAAGGACGACTAACCGTGAAATAAAGTATAGTCCATATGTGTCATCTTGTTGGTGTTTATTTTGGAACAATTTTAATGATGCACGGAACCATGAATGTAAAAAATAACTATCATCCTTTATTAAACATCTTTAGAATATAAATTGTTGTGTTATTGACTAATACCTGCACCTATTGTTTACAGGTTTCCTAAATAACTATTTTTTTTATCATTCCCACACATAAGATCTGGTGGGTATCTGTAAAGACAAAGAATACTAACAAATTACATCGCTACCTCAGTCGTTAGGCTTAGGGTATACAAGACAGAGCGTACGCGGAGCATGTCAATAACAAGTTGGATATACACAGAGCCACGAATGGAGTTTATGTCAAAAAATACATATCCCATTAGAAAAGGCATGTATACATTCAGTTTACTTCGTTGTTCGTTTTGATCCCACTCAATTAACAATTCAATACGAAACAACACATTTGTTTAATGGGAAATCTGTACAAGGTAAAAGATCACAAATTACTTTAATGGAAACAACATAACAAATTAGGCTAAAAGAACGGGTTCATACGTCGAAATCTGAACATGCAGACAAGATTAATGAGCTAAGCTACAGAACACCTTAGGTCTGATATGGACCTACCCCCCTACAGGGCAGTGGTACCAACGCATAGGCCACAATCTCTTGATTTAACGTTAAATACTACATTACGATTACAGGTTTCATTTGTGGAGCTCTTTTCTTCTGTTTTCCGAATCGTAATAACCTGATTTTGTCATAAAAATGCAGCGTGTTTTCTGTCAGCTAACCACTGATTTTTAGGCGTGTTCGCATTAAGTCGCGAGAAGCGTCTACTAGATTCGTCATGCCTGTCTGTCTGTCTATCCGCATACATCAGTTCGGCTCCCACTGGAAGATTTGTCGTAAAATTTGGTATTGGAGACATTTATTGTACTCAGTCAAGAATTTCCACATTTGGTTAAAACTCGGAGAATATTTTCGAGAAATTTACATAAAGACCTAAGGATGTTTGTACTGTTTACAGCAGTACGAAATATTTTGCAATTCGACAACAATGCAGAAGGAAATAACTGTTGCTTTTCCATTGCAAAACTCAAATACTGTATATTGTTGACAGCGAAATATCTCAGAAATACAAAAGGAACACATTGTTGCGTTTCTATGGCAACACTGTTTCCAACAACGAGCGACAGTATTACATTGTAAACACATTGACTATCTTGTTAAAATATTATGAAGCCAAAGGACCTTTTGTTAATTTAAGTATACAAACACTTTCACAGACCTTTGTGTACGTCCAGTTTACACAAATTTTCAACTGCAAAAGTAATTGCTTATTCGTCCATTACGTGTGTACTGCACTGCACGGAAGGAATAAAAAAAAAGGGGCACGTGACAAAAGAAAAAACTGTCTGTACCAAAGAGAATCAACAATTCGAGCGACCCCATATATACTTTTCGGGTACAACTGCGTTGATTTGTGCGCCTAACTATGCGAAAATTGGCTAATCAGAATAAAGGTATGTGGACTCACTGATTTATAACCAATTTTTACTAATTTACAATGTAGCGGAGATGCGTACAGGTATAAATCATGTTCATATACATACAAACAAAAATCCCTTAGGCTACCTGTACGCGTTTGTAGATAATTGGGGGGTGGAGTGTAGAAGGGCAGGTGTTTGGAAAGGGGAAGCGGCTGGGGGTGGGAGACAACTGGTAAAGTACGATCCACGTGGGAATTAGACTGCTGGGAAATAGGGGCGAATTTGTATTGTTTTTCTTTTTGATTGAAATAATACGTACAGGCACAACGCTCTCTAGATTATATTGCAAAATTAAGTTGGTTTTCAACTCGTAAACTTGAAAATTATATGTTAGTTGATAATGCAAAATAATGTGTGTATTTTTTCTTGTTCCAGCAGTATAATTGGTTACAATGTCGAGATTAATTGGGATACCAGATGCGAGTTCTGTAAGCGATTGAGTTGTGGATTATTTAATCAAATCGCAAAACACCGATATCAGGTACACGAAACTGTTTTCTATTGACTACGATAATATGAACACAACTCTTAACTTGTCTAAAAGGATTACAAAATGCCAAATTGTTTTAGGTGCTAGACGACATATTTCTAATTGTGGGCTGCACAAAATTTGGTACAGGGTTCAGCAATTAACACTATCAAGGCCAATTTTATACAAACTCTTTGCCCCCATGCATTGCTCTGCCCGTGTCAGAACTTAGAATGATTTCACAAGAGAATAAATGTACCTACGATCCCTTGAATTCGAAAACGGAATCAGGGTTAAAGAACTTAATGTAGAAAGGGCTCCTCAAACCTAAATATTAGGCAATAAAACTAGGAGTAATAAATTTTAAAATCAGAATTATCGTAGGTGTTTATTTTTATATAAGCATTCAAATTCAGAGTTATCCTAGGTGTTTATATTTATATCCCAGAACAAAATGGCCGGACCATTTCACTCCTCCAATAAAACCAGCTTCGATGTAGTTTGGATTCCCGGAGCAACATTAGGGAGGTCTTTGATGTTTATTGGACCGTGCATCATTGTGATAACCGAAGAATAAAAACCCACTAGATGTCACTTATTATTTTATTGTATTTCTTATAGGCTCAACATGTTTCGGGCACTTCTATGCCTATCATCAGGAGCTCGCGAATGTCATGTTGTTTACCACATTGGTCGTTTCGTTCTTGGTTTCCATAAAGGAAGGGAATTTCATTTCCTTTCAATTATCGTATTTTCGAGGAAGGAAAAAAACTTCTACAACGAAATATTGAGAACGTGAGAACGTTTTGAAAATACTCCACATCAGAATTAAGGCAATGAATTACTTAATCCTTTACATATTACGTATGACAAGATAATATGAAGAAACAAAGGCACGTTTCGTCACTAATATGCACGCGACACGCACAAACATTTTTCCAACTTCTCTGCAAATTTCTCACTTATTTTTGTCCGTTCTATCACAAAGGTGTATAGGTCACAAATATTCCAAACCTATGTCAAGAATAAATACATTCTTATGCTCTCAAGCTATGGGGATTAAAACAGGCCTCACACTCACGACCCGCTCATGAAATAATATCGATATCCTTTCTGAATAAAATTCGATTAAACAATCAATATATCAGGGGATAAGTCTAATTTTCTAGATGGTTGTATCTGACACAATATATCATTCAATAATTCTCCCATTCATTTCTACAATTTATTGATATCCTTCAACAGATTTACAGCCATACACGGAAACTCATGAAATATGATGACCACAAGAACATATCTACATGATATAAAAATTAACTCATTATTTTCAAAATTTCTGAATGTAATAATTCCACTCAAATCTGTTCATAATAATAGTAAATTTTTATCATACATGAGTAATTTATAGTTTAAACCTACTCTAAACTAAAGGAGGGACGGCTGACGAGTATTACTGCATACCTCTGGGTAAACAAGGATGCGCACTGTTCTAATTCGCAGGATGACTCCGACACACAACACAAATGAAAGAGGTCACCAATAATCTTACTGGATAAGCAACCAATTGCGCAACAAAGGAAACAGTGTAACGTCTTCGTACAAGAACAATAATAATACAGTACCGTAGTATCCGGCCACATAAATATTTATTAAACCATTTTCCTTTGATGACAAGATAGTGGCGACAGTCTTAAGTACACGCACTTTAAAAATAAGGTAAACATTTGTTTATTCCTCCAACACTACGTTAAAATCGTATAATGCTGATTATCACTGCAGTTCTTAATAAAATAACCATTTGGACTACTTCATACAAGGAAAGTGAACGCAACTGTAACCCTAGACGACGTAAACATACGTACCTAAGAATAGGCACATGTTGTAAAGAACGCCCTGCACTTTTAACGGCTAACACTTCTTTATGTACGAAATAATAACACGTATCGAGTCATAATTACCGTATATTCTCGAATCTAATCGGCAACTTTTTACAGTTTCAGAGGGCTAAAAAATCAGATGCGGATTAGAAACTCGTGCGGATTAGATTCGCGGTCATGAGCTGGATTTTGGAAAAATGATAGAGCCGCTGTACGTGCCGTAAGAACAATACAATACAATAATGTATTTTATTTATTATTTATAATATTATATAATATTTATAATTTATTATTCATCAGACTCACCGTCATCACTCATAACTGAATCAGTCTGCCTTGTAGGCAAGGGGCGGTTGAAGGAAAGGTGCGGATTAGAAGCGGGAACTAACTTTTTTTTTCGTTTAAGAAATCGGCAAAAACTAGTGCGGATTAGATTCGAAAATATACGGTATACCTGGACACATAGTCAAGAGTGCTTTACGAATAAGAAACCACGGCGCAAATGTCTGAAGTGATTCACAAATAATATTGTGTCATATGAATGACTATTAGTTCAGACTAACACTCTTCGGTTTATTTTACGATCCACTTTCCAATGTGAAGCGCAGTGCTCAGCCCGGTGCAAGCATTTCCGTGTTACTGGCGTCCGTGAATTGAAGAGCGTGCTATGTTGTACTGACCGACTGGAAAGAAATAACCAGTGTCATATCATATACATCAGAATAGCCCGGCGTATATACCACTTTGACATTTCGCTAGCAGATAGGCATAAAACGCCACAGAAGGCAATATGAAAGTAGCAGTCTGACAGAACAATGTGTACATGACGTGAAAGTTATATTGTTTCCTTCCGAAATATCTCCACTTTTTTTAGCAACCGCTCCTTCTGCAGCAACATTTTCGGAGATCCATAAAAAGCGACTCACCCCCTTTTTCTTTGTAGGCAAAAATTAGTCCATTACTTCGTTTTGCATTTTAACTGTAGGGTGGGAGATAGTTATTATATTAATCCGACTTCATTAGGCTGACACTCCAAAACGCCTTAATTTCTCTTTTGACACGATGGCTGGAAATTTATACATGTACGCAAAGCATACTGTATTATTATCAAAAGATTGTACATTCATGTGGAATCTGTCCGTTTTTTATATTCTGGGTGAAACACATTTCTGACACGATACAACCATTATGACTTTCTGATAAAACATTTCTGAATCAGAAAAAAACGATTATATGCTCCAGTGTATCAGGGGTGTGCAACCTCCAAAAACGACAGCATAATGTAGTGCTGAGAGACCGTGTCTTGGTGCATCAACTTTGACAATCATACACAATAACATGGCAGTCCGTGCGATATAAAAAGATTTGGTGCAAAAATGTAATGGTAAACTGCCCGATACTTGGACAGTTGTGCGACAACAGGTTAAACAAACGAATCTAAATCTGTGCAAAAGCCCCACAATGAGAAAAGCAGACCCCTAATGAAGGAATGGTTCTAATGTTCTATGAACTCTGAATCGTGGGACTAGACGCAAATATTGAACAAATTACTGTAAGAATTGCCTTAAAAATTATAAGAAGCCTGACTTTTAAGGTTTAAAATTACAAATTCGAGCCTACCATAGATTTGTGTGCCTCATTACTGAGGGGGGATGGTAGCTTCCCTTCCTTCTTACTTAATTTACAGTGTATCCGAACTCGTACGAAGTCCCTGGATCATCCATCTCCAGTGTTTGGTCATATAACACGATGTTGGGTCGTGGGTACAAACCCCGTTTGGGGTACAGCTTACGCCGGCGCTTCTCCGCGTTGTACTCTCCTGTGTATATGTGTGCGTATGTGTGTGTGTGTCGAGGCTTTGCATTGGGAGACGTAATTTTTTATTGGAACAGAACACAGTGTCTAATCCGTGAAAGACAAGGAAGAAACTGATTATGTTCGCAGGTTCATAATGCAGTCATTTTTCCATATTTTCAGATTATGCAAATTATGAAGTTCGCGAATCTGATTAGTGTGCGAGTACATCGTACATAAAAATGGAAGTGTTCTACGATTGCTCATATACCGGTTATAAGTTTTGGACGGGGGTTTGCATCATATTTAGAGGCTAAAAGAATCTCGTAAATAACAAACATTTGGGAAATATGTCAAGATGCCTGTCTCTTTCTGTTCTGCCCAATTATGCGCATTTCTCAGGAGGATGCACACACCAAGGCGCCATACTAAGACGCCCCTAGATGGATAAATCTCAGAAAAGATGGTTCGCCGTGGCAGCAGAATTGACGACTTTGTTGAGGCTAAGGGGATCACCTGGGCCCCCCAGGAGGTAGCTTGCAGGGGTGCCTCCCGCTGCTGCCGCTCCCAGAAGAGAGGAGAAGGGTGACGTGAGGGCCGCGTGGTGATGATGGTGGTGGTGAGAGATGGCTGAATTGTTGAGACCGCCGCTTCCACCGCCACCACCATGGTGTTGGTGTTGGTGTTGGTGTTGTTGGGTGACGGTGAGAGACACTTTGTTGCTGACAGCCTGCTGCACCAGAAGTGGAGTGCCGCATGACTGCTGTGACGACCACTTGTTGGCGCCACTAGCTGAAGTGTTGTCATCCACGAGTTTGGCTGCAGGGAAACATCGTCGTTAGTGGCATCTCAGGCCGACAGTATGACACCACTGCTAACAGACTTATTTGTGAATACCTGCCCAATTGACCAAGAAAACTTGCGCCCTCTCCATTAGCATGCACATTTAAAACTTTGCTTTCAATAAGTGACTCTTCAATCAGTCGACTTGCGAAATACATAATTAAATAAGTTAATATATAAGTAATTAACCAGGGCACCTGAAGACCTCAATTGAGAAGGATATTCCTGTCCTACATCTGCTATAGTGGAAGTCGTACAATTAAACGAGAGGAAAGAATTTGTTGTGGTGCTTACTTGATGCTATTTGCAGTTTCGAAATGGACTCGCTGGAGATGGAAATAACAGCTTTGTTTGAAGTAATTGTTGCCAGAGACCAATTAAAGTTTTGAAATCGCACAAAGGCTCTGTATGAAATTCACCGATTACTCAAAATATTTCTTTCTGCAATGACTGAATAACTAACCAACCAATCAACCATCCAACCAACTATTGTAATTACTGTATTATATACGTAGAGTAACTACAGAGTGATTCACTAATTATTCAAGTAACTTAATAATGAATAAAATAACCAATTTTCTACCTGTATTAACTGGGTGGTCCACTAACGGACGAATCAACGCACTAATTGACTGAATGCCGAATTGGTAAATACGTTCCTGATCAATCGACAAGACTTAACGTACGTGGGTGATACATATCAGACAACGGACAATATCCAACATAAGATTACCATAATCACTTTCACAAAACTTGTAAAATTACAAAGACATGTAAACAATTGAAAGCATGCATTTAAAACAAATCTCGAAAATTCATAGACAATACGGAGTCTACAAACAATATTGTGTAAGACTACATCATATTTTAGACAGCGGTCGCCATTTGTATTCATGCTTGATACAGAAAATAGAAACAAAACTCTATGCAGTTTTTTAATGTTAGAAATTGTCTTTGCCGAATGTGCTGTATAAAATGAGAACCCAAATTTATTTCGCTAGTCCATTTTCAAAAGCCACTTACAGCTTTTCGAAAATTCACATACACCACGGCAAATACGTTTTTGATTGCCAGCAAACAACTTGGACACGTGTTCTGTTCATGCGTGTAACCACTGCTAGACCGCTGACAGGCACTACCGACATATCACATTCACACAATAAATGTAGAAACACACAGACTAAAACTATGGGGTATAAAACACAAGAGAAAAATAAATCATTCTTACAATAAAACTAACTAGATGCACTAATTTGTCAAATTTATTTTTGGAATAAAACTCTACATGTTTCGAACAGTTCCTCTGTCCATCATCAGGAGGTATGCTGACAGCTTGCGAGCAGGATCAGGATGTTCCGTCCTGATCCTGCTCGCAAGCTGTCAGCAAACCTCCTGATGATGGACAGAGGAACTGTTCGAAACATGTAGAGTTTTATTCCAAAAATAAATTTGACAAATTAATGTATCTAGTTGGTTTTATTACAAGAATTTTTCATGATGCTCAGCCACCTGAACGTCAAAAAAAAATCAATGCAGTTCTTCAAGTATTGAAAATATTTCTAATTTCTTCTAGAAGTATTTTCCACAAAACAAATTAAAAGTAAGCAAACGTGCTGCGCCAGGATTCATACTTCTGTCTATTACACTACAAATGCGTGCTACTGAGAATAACACCGGGAAGAAAATTTCGTAATATTTCCACGTGTACGTATTTCCGTAACTTGTATCTAAAAATAAGAGGCTGGTGTAAAACAACTCTAGTCCATGTATTCAACAACATCCACTTCATAATGAAGTAATTATATACTGAATTAAATAAGTATTCTTCAAATGCTGCATCAATAAGTAAATTCAGCTTAACAGACGAAGATTCAAGACTTCTGGAATATAGGGTCGTGTAGATTCAAAACTACATTACTGTCAGTATTTATTTATCGCTTGACACAGTGTCACATTCCAGACGGCTTGAATCTATGTCCATAGCACTGGGATAACCTCAAATATAGGAGTTTGACAAATATGTATTGTTACAAATTTCAAACTAACTTAGTCTAGCATAGGTTGTCCGTAAGTTTAGGCCTCTGCATATAAATAAATAAATAACAATATTTCAGATGACGTCTTCAGTAACGCAGCACACAGATTGTGTCAAGCGATCACTTACCACCTAAATGTCGTTAAGTTTACAAGGTACAAGAGTGTCAATGTGAATTCATTCAAGCCCATAAAAACGTATTACCTCACAAACTCTCAAGAGCAATACGTTCAAATTCGTTGTGTCGAATTTCACGAAAATCTGTTGATAAGTGTGCAAAGTGAGGATGGAAATTTACCTACGTCCGTAGTAAAGTAGGGATATTAACTGCGAAGACGTTCACGAAATTCACACAGACCAATGTAATTTTTCTCGACATTCTCTGCAAAAAATTTTATGGAAATCGAAAGAAAAACGTAGACAGTGGGGCAAAAATTCATTCACACCCTCAAGCAACGTAGGCCTATGCTTTTCACTGTATCGATATTCATGTAACTCACAATTCTTTACGTAGGACGTCCCTCTGTGATACATAAATGACAATGGGGAAATAAGTGTAGTCAGTCACAAAAATGTTTGTAATATTCTACTCTATATTTTATATTATTTTGCAACATGTTTTGGCTTTCTTAAAACCATCTTCAGGAAATCTAACGTACTTCAAGAAATATTGTCACACACAGCCAAAATAAATGTTTGTTTTTCATTTAGCTGTGATTTCAACTTCACAGTGCGCGTTGTAACAGCCAAAACCAGGCAAAAGCAAGATTAAAAATATACTCAGCCGTTATTCAGTATTTGTAACGTGAAAGAAACGAACCATTCGTAAAAATAGGTCTCGTGGACATTAACCTGTAATTAAAATTTACTAAACAGAATAACGCGAAGATATTCTGCAATCAAATAGACTCAAAACGCTTAATAAATATGCATATTAACCCCTGCAGCACCTTACGGCTGTCTCTGCATCGATAGCCCATGTTTCCTTAACAACACTGTGTAAGGAACTCAAATACGGAATTTAACGAAAATCTGACAGACAGTTTAGTCGTTGACACTAGGTCACAAATGAAGGACGCCAGAATCTTTAAAGTAACCCCCCCCCAAACCCAGCACGTACGGAGTTAAGAACACTAACCCATAATCACAGCAATAGCACAGGTATATTCCCTATTTGTAATAAATCCAATGTAAGAGAAACTCACAGAATTTAAACAAATTACATTCTAATATCAGGAGTTATTATTAGCAGCAATAATACTATCACATATAATGAGAAAGAATTAACTCAAATACAACTAGCTTATATATACATCCTATGTATTAAAACCAATAAAATTCAGAAATAAACCCGCTTATCATATTCTTCAATCCTAACATAAATAAATGAGATTAAGACAAATAAAATTCGAATAGCGATTTACTGTTAATCGTACTTACGACTATATTTAAAGCGATGTAATATTTTCAGCGTTTCCGCCTGCCGAAATTGAAAAAAAAACATTTCGATAAAGGCTTGTTTGGTAAATTCTGATAGGAAAGGAAATTAATATTTCAAGTAATGCTTATTGTAAAGCGGCCCTTGACGCTGACGATTTACCTTATGTAACTGTAAAGTTCTTACACCTTCATCCCGGTGCGTCGAGAGAAACATACTGCTTTACACAGCACACAGAGGCCATCTCTGAAAGGAACCATAAAGTCCGGTCCCCAGTGCAACAAAAAGTTAGTGCTCCTAACATTTAGCCTAGAAGTAACTTAACTTATGTGTTGTCTGTTGCAATAGGACTGGTTATGACACAAACAGAGTGATTTCTTGTTGAAGAAAGAAAATCAAAGAGCAACTATTACGTCCGCCATACCCCCAGTCTATCCGAAAATAACGGAGAACAAAATTCAAAATCAGTTTTGATTAAATTCAGTAGGACAAACAACAAGGACAAAATATTGTCACGCCATGCTTCATTTGATGTCTTTCAGGTTAAGAGCGACTTTATGGACACACATGTAGACCATTTTTAGACAAGAGTACCAGGTTTCGATAGAACTTGAAATTTCTTCCACATTCTAGCACTCTCACACATGTGACAGGATTACAGCCAGTTCGCACCAGTCAGTTCGCACCAGCCAGTTCGCAACAGCCAGTTCGCACCAACCAGTTCGCAGCAGCCAGTTCGCAGCAGCCAGTTCGCAGCAGCCAGTTCGCAACAGCCAGTTCGCACCAGCCAGTTCACAACAGCCAATTCGCACCAGCCAGTTCGCAGCAGCTAGCTCGCAACAGTCAGTTCGCAGCAGCCAGTTCGCAACAGCCAATTCGCACCAGCCAGTTCGCAGCAGCCAGTTCGCAACAGCCAATTCGCACCAGCCAGTTCGCAGCAGCCAGTTCGCACCAGCCAGTTCACAACAGCCAATTCGCACCAACCAGTTCGCACCAGCCAGTTCGCACCAGCCAGTTCACAACAGCCAATTCGCACCAACCAGTTCGCACCAGCCAGTTCGCAACAGCCAGTTCGCACCAGCCAGTTCACAACAGCCAATTCGCACCAGCCAATTCGCAGCAGCTAGCTCGCAACAGTCAGTTCGCAACAGCCAGTTCGCAACAGCCAGTTCGCAACAGCCAGTTCGCAACAGCCAGTTCGCACCAACCAGTTCGCAGCAGCCAGTTCGCAGCAGCCAGTTCGCACCAACCAGTTCGCACCAACCAGTTCGCAACAGCCAGTTCGCACCAACCAGTTCGCAACAGCCAATTCGCACCAACCAGTTCGCAGCAGCCAGTTCGCAGCAGCCAGTTCGCACCAGCCA
>Ga0123352_10017351_pt1 | contig 11478 bp, 5 predicted proteins | sample TergutLab28metaG_FD_89700 | JGI IMG/M metagenome (GOLD analysis project Ga0123352, IMG submission 89700) | Labiotermes labralis P1 segment gut microbial communities from Petit-Saut dam, French Guiana - Lab288 P1 | ecosystem: Host-associated > Arthropoda: Insects > Digestive system > Gut ...
CCCGTTGCGCTGACCACGTGACACCCCTCTATCCGCAAAAGTTGGCACTAACTTCGCCGACCGGCGGCAGCCGCTCTGTCGGTATAGTTCGCATGCGGACTAAGGCCACGGAGTTTAGTTTATTATTATTCCATTGTTGGGAATAATATTTTATTAATAGATATTGCGATACGGACAGGTGGCCGGCACCTGTGTATGCCGTAATGAACCTTCGGGTTCCATAAAATGCGGAACTGTTTAGGTCCTCAAGAAGGACTCTGTTCCATGCAGTAAGTAAGTAATTAAATAAGTAAGTAATAGATATTGCACAAATTATGTTGAAGGAGAGACCTCTACCTAACAGTTTCTTTTACGCAATTGTAAAAATCAAATACCTGAAGATGGTCAGAAGATAGGCCGCAACATGTCGTAGTGAATACAATATAATAATAGCTGCTCTTGAAGTTGTGTTATTCGGAACATATCATTAATCTGGCGTAGTAAAACATAACGCGATTACGACAATTAATTCTAACAAGTACTTCATTTTTACGCCTTTGCATTTGTCTAATAAACCACCTCCTCTTTCATTTCCAGCCATTTTTTACTTAGCAATTCCATTTTCAATTTTGACGTTTGTGCACAACTCAACAATATACTCGTATATACAATATTTAACACCCTCATAACGGGCATCTTCGTTTGTCCCTGAACGTGCATTTTGTCTAGGTTAACATGTCAACCACAGTGACACCAAGGAAGCTTATAAGCACTTATGTACACACTGCATTACCCTCTTCCAGGTTCAACGGGCGGACAAGTAAATGCTGAACCAGGCTTTTTATCGTGTGAGTGGCTGTAATTCTGTGTCTATTTACGAATACTCCTACCAGCTCTTATTTTTCGGTCAATAATTACGCGACTTCTTCTGTTGGTAATAAAGTTTAAAAATAGTCTAACAAACGTCTAAACTAATGTTAACCTTCAGTAGTTCTTTCCCTGCCTCTTACGCGTCAGTTATTTCTCGAGTCTAGCTGTCTTGCCTTTATAATTATTATTATTATTTTCATCATCATCATTATCATCATCATCATTGTCAAAATAAAAGTACTATACATTTATCTACCTTTTAATTTCAGTGTTATACAAACAGATAATAAATCTTAATAAATGTCGCATGTTTTTTTTTCATACTTCCCCCCCCCCCGTGGCGCTGCGGCCCAACGCTGGCCATGGCCTCCTCATTCTTGAGGTTTCTTGATCACACACAACGACGCATCACAGTCGGTAGAACTCCTCCGGACGAGTGATCAGCTCGTCGCAGAGACCTCTACCTGACAACACTCACAACAGACAAACATCCATGTCCCCGGTGGGATTCGAACCCACTATCTCAGCAGGCGAGCGGCCGCAGACGTACGCCTTAGACCGCGCGGCCATTGGGATCTTTCTATTCATAGTGTTGCTTCCAATTTCCCCTTTCTCATGGCAGTCGTTTATTTTATTGTGCATGTAATGAATGGAAGCATATGATATTGTGATGACAGTTATAGGGACTCCTTATGTAAACAGGACGTTCCTGTATCGATGTTAGTAATCATAACAGCTTGCTTACCCGTCTATAGGTACAGACACTGCCATAGCTCTTTATGCCTGTTTCTCAGTTAGGTTACAAATACGTAAAGGCTTCTCGGATTTCTTTATATCTATTGCAAACTGTACTCCTAAGTACTGACTGTCCGAGTTTTATCATCAGTAATGTCAGCTGTCCGTGTTTAGTGTTAAGCACAGAAGTTTGAAATGTGATTCTGCCTGCTATGAACTGCGAGCTTCGATGTTCTATTTGCTACTTACTATGGTTTTACTTCTGATATATGTATATATATATATATATATATATATATATATATTGGATTCGATACACCCTCAGTTGTTGACTCTTGTGCCTCTCGTTCTTGCATTATTGCTCTAGCGAACACGCTGGCACTCAAGACAGCCTATTGTCGCCAAGCGAACTGTCGTCGTATCTTACTTGTTGCTGCTGGACTGTTGACAGACCGCATGAAAGGAACGTTGGTGTAGATAGTGAGAGGTTCCACTTAAAAGAAACATGATTAATATCAAACTTTTGGCAGGAGTTTGGCAGTTTCTTGTGAGGTTGCAACCACACCACTGGAATTGGTGTCACGCAGGGCTATTCAACTTCAGCAGACCAAGTCTTCCTGTATTATCATTAATTTCTGATCGTTCAGTAAGTTGCTGTGACCGGGATTAAATCAGCTGTCGCCAGAAAAGAGTACGAATCCTTTTAACAGAATCGCATCAAAATTGTACACAATGCACGGTGTTTGTAAAATTGTAAAAAGTTAAAGTGTTCCCGTTACAGGCCCAGTGTGGCCCAGAGGGTGGGTAGAGGTATAGCTCTACTCTTCCATGACCGCGGCACTAGAAGGGGGTGAGTGGTCAGCAGCACGTCCCGGCTTCACTTTACCCCCGGGAAAGACCCGGTACCCATTTTACAGGAGGCTGGGTGGGCCCCAGGGTCGGTCTGGACGGGCGGAAAATCTCGTCCCCACCGGGATTCGATCCCGCACCGTCAAACCCGTAGTCAGTCGCTATACCGACTGAGCTAGCCTGCCCACTTGTAAAATTGTAGTCATTATAAATATTCTCTCGTATTGTGCTTATAGTGGCAAGGGAAATACAACGAATTTATGGACTTTGTTTTATGTATAGGCCATTTGTAAAAATATGTGGGCTTTGGAATGATCCTTATTTTCAGGTTATTTATGCAACAAACACGTTCGGCTAGTTGTAGAGTGCAAACACATAGATCACTTTTCTCAGAGCGGCTGTCTATAAGCTGCACGTATTGTGCCGCGGAAGCCAGTGTGGATATAGTGCAATGCTTGCGATAATGTAAGGATAGAAGTTAACGACAAGCGGTGATCCTGACACCCAACCATATCTACTACGGATAACAAAGTGTGTCATGCATATGGCCTTATGAGGGATGACGGACGAGAGCAAGACTCTTTCACTGGGTAGTGCGCAGAGCATTCTTCACGTCTGACTGGATTGCAGAAACGTATGGGCACGCTACGTACCAAAGAACCTGACAGACGGGCACAAAACTTGTATGAGATTCTGTTTCACAGAATGGACAAGAAAAGCGTATCAAAGCAAGCAGGTTTTGCAGAGTTAGTCACGCGACTTGCGAAACCAAACAAATAGTAACATATGTAAGGTGAAAACAGATATCTCCCGCAGCAAGAAAATTCAAAGCAACGAGCAGGAAAGATCATTACAGCAGTTTTTGGAGGCCACAAGTTGTCCTTCTTGTGGATTTCCTTGACGCTGGTTACACCCCAACTCCTGAGTGCCATTGTGATGCACTGGAGAGGTTACTGGAACCCATTCATGCAGAAGGCTTGTCTGCTGCGCCAGGACGTTGCCATTTTTTCACGACAATGCCAGGCCCTAACTGCCATCCAGGCTTGTGACTGGTTAGGGCGCAGGCTGTAGTCCACCCTTGACCCAGTAACTTACATCTCTTTGGACTCATTAAGAAGCACCTGCGTATCAAGCGATTTGCGGCAGACCCCAACGCGAAGCAATCTGTCGCCTCTTGGCTACATACACTTCACAAGATTTATTCTACGCCGGGATACAAGCTTTGGCGCCACGGTGGGTACAAATGCCAATGGCGACACCGTAGAGGTCTGATGTGTACCATCTACTACCCTTGTGCCATCTATACATCAAAGTCGGAATAAATTTCCCAGCATCTCGGTTTGTTGCCTTATTTTTTTGAAAGAGCTTTTTGTCTCACATAACCTGCTACAGAACTTAGTTCCACGCTTACCAAACTGTAGTTTATCACAAAACGTGACCCAACCTGTTGCGGAGAGACCGCGTTTCATACCCTGCTGACGCGTAATATCCGAGTTGAGAGTTTTACAAAAGTTCGAGTGTTGAGCAGAGAACGAAGGCGTGAACATTCGAGAACAGTATACTTAAAAGATATCTAAGAAAAGTCTTTCGGTGTGAGGGACGGTTTAAACTACGGCGTCTGATATGATCTGTGCCAGCCTGCAAGGGTATTGTGACAGGTCTTTGCAAGAGTGAAGTTCTGCATGTACAACCGAACCTGAAGGGGTTTCAGGAAGACATTTTCAAAATTTCGGAAGGCTTGAATTTTGAGTCTGCTGAGTGGGCAGACTCATAAATTGACCTTTACCTCAAAGAAATCAGTCTCGCATTAAAATCGGATGGGAAATTACTTCATCTCAATACTATTTTGGATAGAGTTGTGTTGTAACGCCTTCTGGAGTCTAATCCTTGCCTTCCACATCATAGTTCGTTATTTGATGACTAAGCGCTTCTCCTTCAAACACGATTATTCCCAGAACAGCAATTTAATTTTATTCTTTTATGTAGGTTGTTGTTTATAGCATCTTTTGATCTCCGTGATTGTAAAATTGTTTGTTTTTAAATGTAGATTGAGAGGTAACCCGCGACGTTTTCGAATAATAATAATAATAATAATAATATATGCTGTGTTTATTTTGTATCGAAAATGAAGGTGGAAAGCCCTGTTTATAACTTTTGAGGCTCCACATTTGACGAAGATTCCAGATTCTTCAGCGAGCATTCGCTTAGACAGCACACACAATAAGCCATCGGTGTTAGCTACATTTTCTTGTTGCTAAGTCCTCTCTACATAAATTACCTCCGAGGGCAGGTCAACTTCATCTGCACGAACGTCTGTGAATCGTGTCATGAATTTTCAAATCTTCTGGAGTCTCGGGCTATGTTATTGGTTAATTTGTTCCCTAAGATTTGAAGGATCCTTGTATATTAATCTTTTGGGTCAAGGAGTCCAAGTTCTTCTTGGACATTTGATCCTGTAGATGAGGGTTTTACGATCCTTCGCAGCTTTCAATGTTACCAGATTCTGCCCTGAAGGTGGGGGCAGTATATTCCTCCGAAACGTCGGCACCGACCTAATGCACTACACGGTGTTATGACTCCCAATACAGCAATGGACTTCCGGCTGTTATATGATCGCAGACAGGCTGTTTTGTTGGTGGTCTGCGGTCCGTTATTTTGGAATTGTAAGTTGGTTCGGAAATTGTTTGCCCCTTTTCTTGTATACAAGACGCCCGAATTTGTAGCAAGTCGCAAGACAGTCACTCTCTGTGCCGATAATTTCAACCGTTACATTAATTCTCTGTGCGTTAGCACAGTGGTTAAGACGCTGTGCTGCAAATCGGAAGGTCGCTGGTTCGATTCCAGATGGTGTCATTGGAATTTTTCATTGACATAATCCTTGCGATCTCACTATGGCCCTGGGGTCGACTCAGCCTCTAACAGAAATGAGTACCAGGAGTATTTCCTGGGGGTAAAAAGCGGCCGGTGCGTAAGGCTAACAACCTACCACCATCCTGGGCCGTTGTCACGTAATCTGGGAACCTTAACTTCCTGGAACCCTGTGGGCGCCTGTAACGGGACTGATTTACCTTTTACATTAATTCCCTGTACATTCCTCACTTTTCCCAATTTCCCCCTCTCCCAACCATCCTCATTTTAATGAAAGTCACGTTTACAATTTCAAGTCTTTCGCGTTTTGTGTCTTTTTGTCTGTCTGAGCACAAAAATACGAGTACCCTTTCACTTCGCTGCTCATGGTGAAAGCTAATAAGCCTGACAGAACGTAATGGTGATAAGAGCTGTGTTGTTATTTGCCTTCACACAAAAGTTTTAAAACTTCAAGTAATGAAACAACATTACCATATTCATGGATTAAATTACTGAGACTTTTCTGGCTTTCAGTGCAGTTATTAGGATTACGTTTTAGCCTTTATCAGCAGCTGCAGCAATGGCAAAAACGGCTTCATTTATTGGTCTATTTATTCAACTTTTCAGACTGTAAAGGTAGTTGTTCGAATCATATTTTAACAGTAATATCTTAAAGAAGCCTGGATAGCTCATTCGGCATAGTGACTTTGTTGCGTACTGTCCAGCCAAAAAATCTTGGTTTCGATTCTTGGTGGGGGCAAGAATTTCTCTCTTTCTCCGGTGGGAAAATAGCCGGGACGTGAAGCTAACCACTCATCTCGATCCGTTCAAGAACAACTGATGCTGTTGCCACTCCCCAGTTTGCCTTAATGGCTAATGCTGGGAAATTCAGTAATAACTTAAGTTAAGCAGAATGATTTGTTCCGTTTCAAGTAAAATTTTTAGGTAGTGTTTGTGAAGGCAATATGGCAATGAAAGCAGGAAGGAAAGAAAGAAAAAAGAAAGAAAGAGAGGAAAGCCTTTTAAATGTAGGTCCATTGTACTTCTGGGCCTTGAATTTTATATACAAGTAATTTTAACGAATTGAACAAATAATTAGAATTTCAACCATCTGTGTGTATGTGTTCGAGCGGCAGGTGTGTATTTGCTTTTACTGGGCACGCCGTAAACTTGTATAAAGTCACAGATTTCTAAACGTTTCTAAAGGAGTCGGAGTTGGCGGCCGAAGTGCGATGACCACCCGGAGCAATAATTTTTCTCTTCGCTCCTCCCTCCGGACGTTTCTCTGGCCGCCCTGCTTCCTGTCTAACTTTTACTGTACCAGGCCCGTTTCCTCTAGACCAAGCAGCTGGAACGTGATGTGGAACTTTCATAATTCATGTTTTCTGGGATTTTAACGCTGTGTAGTGGGCTTAAGAGATCCCGACGTTTCGAACGGGCGTAATTCCTCTACGTATGTGCGTAGCTAGACGTCAAAAAAACTGCTGGAAAGTAATAATTCATATATCGTTATCATCGATTAAGTAAGCACTTGTGAAACAGACGTAGAAGCAGTACAGATGAATGGGCTAACTCTAAGATAATTTCATCGTCATTAAACATCAATCATTGGCAGGTCTTACTAAATGAAAGTCAGACTGAGGTAGCATGTATTAAAATGGCGGAACGCTTTCTACTTTTTCCTCTCATAACCGTCAGCATCACGAAAGTAGTAATAGGAAATAGTTGAATAAAGAAGGACCAACTTGATGTCACTTACTTTATTATTTCATTATTTACTGCTCAACATGTTTCGGATGTTAATACATCTATCCTCATGAGCTCCTAAGGATGGATGTATTAACATGCGAAACATGTTGAGCAGTAAATAATGAAATAAAAAAGCAAGTGACATCAAGTTGGTCTCCCTTTATTCAACTATCAAGATGATGCACGGTCCAATAAACATAAGATTAGTAATAGGAAGTTTGGTGGTAAAGTTTACGTTTGCTTCTGTCCACCAAAATATTCGCAAACGTACCATACCATACAACTGGAAATACGAATCGTATGAAATTGCGCAGCTTACCCTTAACACCATAAGCTGATTGTCCCCAAATATTATCAAGTATTGCATCTACCGTTTTCAACAAACCTTCCTTGTTTTCACAAAATGCTCTTACAGAAACGACTTTTTATTCTTCTACCGAGTCTTTGAACATAAATATAACTTTACTTAGGTAGAGATAAAGCTTCCTGATGATGGTCATTAAAGACCGAAACATGTAGGAGCGATATTATTGTGTATTTTAATGTAAATTTAAAACTTTTAACCCTGTTAATAAATAGTGCATTTGTTACTCAATTATTATACAAACCACTGCACATATATAAAATTTGTAAAATTTACACATTAAAACATTAAAAACGCTCCGACATGTTTCGGTCGTAGGACCATCATCAGGGAGCTATATCGTCCTTGCTAAAGTCACACTATAAAAAGTCACATTAATTTCGCCGTACCAGTTGGGTATTGTGGCAGCATGCCGTGTTGTGTAAAGTTAGCAACACAACATTACACAACACGGCATGCTGCCACAATACCCAACTGGTACAGCGAAATAAATATGACTTTTAATAGTATAACTTTAGCAAGGACGATATAGCTCCCTGATGATGGTCCTAGGACCGAAACATGTCGGAGCGTTTTTAATGTTTTAATGTGTAAATTTTATATATGTGCAGTGGTTGGTATAATAATTGAGTAACTCAACAACATGCACTGTGTAATAACGAAAATAAGTGCAGTTGTTGGTGAGTGAACGACTTACTTTTTTTGTCCTTTCATCCCCAACATATCTGGGGAGGTATGAATCCAAAGCCCCCTATAAATATATCCCTCACATACATATTTATGTTTTAAAGCGGCCGTATGGAAAATGTCGCAGTTTTGTTTTCCCTCTCTTAATCTTTGGAATGGTGGAACTTAACAGGAGAGTTCCACAATCACAGCTACTGAAGTCTCCCTTGCTGTTACAGCAGTGACAGAGCTTTTGAATGTTAGTGTAACAATTCTACCTAGCCCTGAGCCCTTCGGGCAGTGTAATTACGGTTGTGAAAGGGCCTTAAGCCAGAATTACCTAATACGCTACATGTATTGTACTGTGGATCGCTTACCCTGCGGAATTTCATACACCTCGGACTACGGTGTAGTTGGGAAACCATGCAAGTTTGTGGCAGTGTAATACATACAAACAGACTGCTGATTATTTCTGGACAGAATTCCACTATCAACATGGTAGAATCTGGAAATACCTCGAATGCAACTTTGGCCAGTGTAGCACTCAACTCAGCCTCGGTGGAGTCCAAAACTCTCAGCGCCGCAGCCACAGAATTACCATATGTAGAATTCTGATTGTACCACATTGTGACAGGGAGAGGAAACCCTATTTTGGAATGGTGCTAATATAATCTGGCTACTGCTGATTTGCTTAGTGACGTTATTTCAGTGCTTGTGGCTTATGAGTATACAGACAGCATTGGTGTTTCTAAGAAAGAGGAAAGGAGTGTAAGATCGCAGAAATTAAATAGTGGTGGGTTCAGTAGCTTGTGGCTGTTAAAGATTAATAAACTCGACACACTCAAGGAGAATTAAATGGCTGAGGCGTTTATGCGGGTGGCGATGTGAAATGCGTGTAACTTTTAAGTCTAAAAACACGAAGAAAACTTCCGAGAGAATATTTCTCGCTACTGTTTGAAATTATCTCACTGGAAAGTATTTAATGAAGCACTTTATGTGACAGATGTTTGTGTCTTCAAAATTATTTCAGTGGCAATCGTAAATTTTGCCCATCGATACGAAAGTTCGTATTGAAGACGTCGCAAGGGAGAGAAATTCTACGAAAAATTCTCTACCCGATTTTGCATAAGAACCTCAGTTACAAATAGGGTTTCTGTTGCTTATCGTAAGTTTTGTGATGTAGTGAAATTATTGTAACGATGCCAACAAGCAGCATACAACCTTTTGTGGAGGCACTGAGTAGGTCTACGAAATAGGGTACTCGGTACCCAGACCAAGCATTGCACCCGGGAATCACCGAGACGACACAGGAGTACCAACCACACGAACATGACGCTGGATCTGGAAATACGAGTTTGGGCTGCTCTCGAGTTTCGTAATCTGAGAAACAGTTTTCGTAAAAATTTGCCATTCGATTCAAAAGCTAAATGGGGCGAACATTCAAGTGGTTTGATGTCACGAGCCTACACTTTTCTTTTCGTAAGAAAGACCCTACTACTGGAGTTAGTTAATTTAGAATTCATTCTGTTCTTAATTGCACTAGGAACTTCTGTCCTATGAACCGCAAGTTTTATCTTCAATTTAATTACATTCCACGATGATCTTTGTTTACATACCGCCTTGTAACAACTTATCTTGCCTCCCTTTCCACATCGCAATTTTGAAGCGCTAGTGCTCCTTCTAAAGGCTGAAAACTAAGTTGAGGAATTCAATTCTGAACACATCGCTTCTACGTTTTACAATTGAGACAGTGCTGAGCTTCCGACACCCACGCATAACCACTCTGGCTGCGTATAAGCTCAATGCCTTCAGAACCGCGGGATTCCGTGGGCTGTACTTCCCTCTTTCACTTCTCCGTAACTTTATCGAATATTGAACAAGAGCTGAAATAAATGTTCACATGGCACGCGGATAAAATTGCATTTTCTATTTTTTTTTCTTTACGTTTTCCGTCCGTCTTTTGCATTTTTTGTGTAACACAAATATCAAAAGCCCCAACTGTGGCGGTCCATCCGAAACAAAGTTAGCAGGATAAAGGAAAACAGTGGACGAATACCTTTCTTCTGTCCTCAGTTTTGCATGTGACAGGTGATTTTGTTCAGCTGTGTTTCCTTTCTAAATATAGTGGTTGTGTGGTGATACAAAGTAGGGATAAATTTCGAAAGGGTGATGTGAACGGTTTTCAGAACTGAAAATAAATTTATGGAAAGTGTTGAGGTTAACTTAGTGGTGCATGAACTTTCGTAAGACGGTGAAGATAATCACTCGTAAGTAATTACTCAAATTTTTGCCGAGTCTGTGACACACTGAGTGCTACTTTATATATTCGCACACCCACCATTAGAATACATGCTTGAGCCATATCAGTGTGGTCCGTACCTTCGCATTATTCTTCTCTAAGATCATTTTTAATATTATTTTCCCATTTAAGGCGTATGTCTCCCAAGTCCACCCGCCCCCCTCCCTCCCACCCGCCCCCAGAGTTTTTTTCATTAATTGCAATTCGTTTTATTCTAAACGAGACCGTGGCTCAAATTCCACTACTGTTATTCTGACTGGGTGTTGTCTGGTACAATTAAATAAAGCCTAACATCAAATTAAGTCACAAACATGACACTGACAGAAAGGTGAACCTGGCCCATTGATTGTGTAAACTCGATTTTGTATATAAAAGACAACAGCGAATGCTTGCTTATGTGACTTGCGATCCAGTTATTGAATTGTCCATTAGACAGCCGTGAACAGTGAGTTTCATAATGACTGCTACTTCAACAAACAAGACAGGCAATGTACGTATAACGTTACATTAAGGCGCGTTCGCGTAACCATTGTTGCAGGGGAAAAAAGCTATAATTATTACATATTCTGAGTATGTGTTTGCAGCCTTAGGTATCCAGCATGCATTGCGCATGTGCCGTATTATATGGACGGACCTGAGACCAAACCCGAACCTCCGCTTTGAGTGGTAGAAATTTTGATTTTATTACGTAGCATTGTGTAATTTATGGAACCAATGAGGAAATTTTCCTTTGGAATTTCAACAGCGTTAATAGCAGATGGAATTTAAAAGAGAAAATTATATTTTCTTGGAAACTTTTAAAGATTTAGGTGAGGTTTCACTCATTGTCCCTGCGCTTCGAGTCTTCCTTGTTTGCTTCTTATATGGACGTGAGTTGGTTAATTAACTGTGGTTCCTAGAAACTGTGTTGAGACGATTTCAACTCAAGTATGTAAGACAGAATTCCAGTCTCTGACAGTAGCGTGCTTGCATTGCAATAATCGCCTTTGTTTCCATTCCATTTGCTTCCGATAACACTCATTATTAGAATACGATTAGATATGTTATTATTTCAAGTTAATACATTTTCATTTCTTATTTCCAGTGAAATTTGCATTTCATCTACAATACTATAACAGGA
>Ga0123352_10017352_pt1 | contig 11478 bp, 11 predicted proteins | sample TergutLab28metaG_FD_89700 | JGI IMG/M metagenome (GOLD analysis project Ga0123352, IMG submission 89700) | Labiotermes labralis P1 segment gut microbial communities from Petit-Saut dam, French Guiana - Lab288 P1 | ecosystem: Host-associated > Arthropoda: Insects > Digestive system > Gut ...
TTCGATAGGTGCTTTTGCGGAAAACCGCACATACCCAAAGGTACGTAAGGCTTTTCCGCAAAAGTGCATAGCGGAAAATAAGCCGAAAATATGACGGAATGGAATTATCGAACACACCCTAATTTATTTTAGATTTAGTTATAAATCATGAAACTGTTTGTTGCACATAGACCAAACAGCTGCATATCAACGAACAAATCTCTTAAAAGGGATAAGTAAGCAAGCAATTTGCAGTAAATGAGAACTGTTAAATATACCTTTAACGCTGTGCAAAATATCTTTTTGTTAAATCAATGACCACTTTATGCAGCAGTAACAGTGCAATAAGATTCGGTATAGCCATTAACCCATTAAGAGTGTCAGAAACACTCCATATAAGTGTAAGACCGCCGGTAGCGCCGGTTATGATAAGCATTGAGAACAGCAATTTATAACATAGCCCGGCAATTTTATCATTATTAGTTAAATACCCAAGGCACTGCTGACCGTAGTAAGACCAACCGAGCATGGTTGCTCCTGCAAAGAACAGAACGGCTATCGAGAAAAATATTCCGCCCAACTCTCCGAGTGACTGGTTAAACGCTGCCAGAACGAGAGGAGCTCCCGATATATTGCCGTCAAGCAGCCCGGAAGTAAGAATAACCAAGCCGGTTAGTGTACAGATTACGATAGTGTCCACAAATACTTCGAATATTCCCCAAAATCCTTGCTCAACAGGTTCTTTTGTTCTCGAAGCTGCATGTGCGATAGGTGCAGATCCAAGACCGGCTTCATTCGAAAATACACCTCGTGCAATCCCGAAGCGCATAGCCCGTATAAGCGCATAACCCATGATGCCGCCGCCAATAGTTTGCATCGAAAATGCACCTTCGAAAATAGCACCAAATGCTCCCGGAATCCTATCGGCATTCATGAACAATATAACAATTACGCAAATTATATAAAATACTGCCATAAACGGAACAATCTTTTCTGTAACAGATGCAATACGCTTTATGCCTCCTATAATAACCACTGCGCAGATGATTGAAAGTGCAATTCCGGTGTATAGCGGCGGAATGCTGAACATCTGCTCTAATGATGATGACACTGCATTGGCTTGTGTCATATTTCCTATTCCAAATGCCGCCAATGCACCAAATAATGAAAATGCAGCCGCCAGCCATTTTATTCCCAGTCCGTTTTGAATATAGTACATGGGCCCCCCGTGGTAAACTCCGTTTTCATCAACCATGCGAAATTTAAGTGCCAAGACTATTTCGCAATACTTGGTTGCCATACCAAACAAAGCAGATACCCACATCCAAAATATTGCACCCGGCCCTCCTAATGTTATTGCTGTTGCCACGCCTACAATATTTCCGGTGCCAACTGTAGATGCCATAGCAGTTGAAACTGCTTGAAACGGCGTAATATTCCTATCATCTTTAATTTCGCTGCGCTTAACCAGTTGGCTAAATGTGCCTTTCCACCATATGAACAGTTTTGTAATTTGTAAGAACCTCAATTTGTAGGTTAAGAATATCCCTGCTCCTGATATCAAGGCAATCATGGGTACACCCCACACTAAGCCATTTAACAGGTTGTTTATGGTTTCGATTGTTTGCATTTTGAAATCACCTCTTCGTAAGTATATTATCAAAGCGAAGCAATATACTTACTATTTCCGTATGTCATGTCTGAAATAAATCCTTAAATGAATGAATTTAGCTATCCGCTAATGCTGCGCTTTATCTTCTATTATTGTTTTGCCTGAGATGGATTATGACTAGCGTTGTATTACAACGGTAAAGAGCATTGACAGACAAGCCAGTATATTTTTTATAATGTAGAATAAGAACATAATAAAAAATTGGAGGTTTTAAGATGCATGCATGGGAATCAATCCAAAAGGTTTTGGATTACATTGAGGAAAATTTAACACAAAGTCTTTCACCCGAAGAGCTGTCAAAAATTGCTGCACTTTCGCCATTTTACTTTCAACGCTTGTTTACCCGCCTTGTAAAGCGCCCGGTAAGCGAATATATTAAAATGCGCAGGTTGGCAACGGCTTGCGAAATACTTGAAGACAAAGATAGACGTATACTTGATATTGCTCTCGAACATGGATTTAACAGTCATGAGTATTTTACTAAAACATTCAAAGGTGCGTTTGGGATAACGCCGGAAAATTACCGTAATAATCCTGTACGGTTGAATCAAGTCATAAAACCTGATTTGTTACTTGGCTATACAATGATTGATGAGAATGTGCCGTTGATTACTGATAGTATCGTCTTGGAAATATCACGAAAGACAATAGACGCTCCCGAACTTTATATCGGTTTTTCTGCGTCGGTTTCGGTATCGGAACAGACACCTTTAGGAGAAGCAACAGGCGTAGATGTGCCCGGCATGCTGTGGGATAAATTTCATAAACTAAAGAATGAAATTAAAGGTCTTGCATCGAATAACATAGAGTTTGCTGTTTCTTCGTTCGGTGATTATGAAGATGGTGATTTTATCTATTTTGCGGGGGCTTCTGCAACGCTCGGTACAACGGCATATGATGATTTAGTAGTTTGGGAACTTCCCGCCGCTGATTATATTGTTTGCTCTGTTGAAGCTGAGAACATTATAGAACTTACAGCTTCAGCCTTAGGCAAAAGCATGAATTATCTTTTTGGAACTTGGCTGCCAAAACACAATTTATCAACTCAGCCATTTTCTGCAGAAAAATATGTGATTGTATCCCCTGAAATGTGTAAGATGGAATTATGGGTGATACCTGTTCCGATTGAAAAATAACAAACGATGACTCAATATAAGGTGTTCACAGACAGGAACATGACAATCGTTCCTGTTTGTTTTTTATTTTTGGAGGAATACCGATTATAAAAATTATTTTATTTTTACTGCAACCAATCTTTTTTTTTGTTGTCTAATATTATTGAGGGGCAAAAATGCTAATAAAACCCTCATCCAAGGCGGTGAAGCATGGGATTAAAAATTATAGGAACCGGAAGAAAATTGCCGGGAAGAATAGTTTCAAATGATGAGCTTGCAAATCTTATAGAGACTGATGATGAATGGATAACTTCAAAAACCGGTATCAAAAGTCGCCGGGTTTGTACAAATGAATCAATTAACGATCTAGCCGCAGAAGCCGGCAATATAGCGATTAAGCGTTCAGGGCTTAAACCTTCCGAAATAGACTTGGTTATTGGGACTACAGTTAGCGGCGATTATGTTACGCCAACGCTCTCATGTGATATTTTGCAAAAAATAGGAGCAAATTGCCCGGCTTTTGATATAAATGCGGCTTGCAGCGGATTCATTTACGCTCTTGATATTGCAAAAGCCTATATTAATTCCGGAAGTGCAAAAAATATCTTGATAGTAAGTGCCGAAATGATGTCACGGATGATTAATTGGACTGACAGGAATACTTGCATATTGTTTGGAGATGGTGCAGGGGCATGTGTTGTTACTAAATCACCAGGCAACACAGTTAAATACACAAAACTTACTGCAGACGGAACAACAGAACCGCTCTATCAAAGAGCAGGAACAGGCAACAGTCCTTTTGTTTCAAAAAAACTTGAACATGGTTTCGTACAAATGCAAGGGCAGGATGTTTTCAAGTTTGCTGTTAAAACGATAGGCGATGAAATACAGGAAGCTCTTGAAAAGCTAGACATAGCCGCTGAAAGCGTAGACTACTTTATACTGCATCAAGCAAACAAGCGGATTATCGACGGAATAAGCAAAAGGCTAAAGCAGCCGACTGAAAAATTCCCCATCAATATTGATAAATACGGAAATATGTCTTCCGCTTCGATCCCTGTTTTGCTTGATGAAATGATTTGCGATAATAAAATCAAGCCCGGCGATACACTAGTCTTTGCCGGATTTGGAGCAGGGCTTACAACAGGAACTTGTGTCATAGTTTGGGAATAAAACGCAATCTATGATTCATATAAATTAGATTGGTACTATATAGCGGTTTTCAACGGAACAGCTATAAATATATCAAAAAAGGAGAAAAATATTATGTTAGAAAAAATCACAGAAATTCTCAGAAATTATAAAGATGATGAAAACCTTGAAGTAACGGAAGCAACAACTTTTGAAGAGCTTGACCTTGATTCGCTTGATACGGTTCAACTTGTTATGGAAATCGAAGAAGAATTTAGTGTAACTATTGAAATGAATAAATCCATAACAGATATCGGTGCGGTTATGAATGTGATAAAAAGCCAAGCGGCATAGTAAGGAGCAACATATGCTAAGAACGATAATATGCGATATGCTTAATATTGAATACCCAATTTTCCAAGGAGGAATGGCTTGGGTATCAGACGCAGAGCTTGCGGCTGCTGTGTCAAATGCAGGAGGGCTTGGAGTTATCGCCGCCGGTCATGCACCGCCTGATGTTGTTAGATATGAAATAAAAAAGGCAAAAAGCTTGACTTACCGACCTTTCGGGCTTAATATAATGCTAATGAGCCCTTATGTTGACGAAGTGGCGCAAATAGCTTCAGACGAAAAAGTGAACGTTGTAATAACCGGAGCGGGAAATCCTTCTAAGTATATGAAGCTTTGGCAAGATAATGGGATAAAAGTTATCCCTGTTGTGGCATCAACGGCTATGGCAAAAATAGCGGAAAGAAATGGCGCATCGGCAGTCATAGCAGAAGGCATGGAAGCCGGCGGGCATATAGGTGAACTTACAACTATGGCTCTTATTCCTCAGGTTTGTGACATGGTAACAATTCCGGTAATTGCCGCAGGCGGTATAGCAGACGGCAGAGGAATCGCCGCCGCATTTATGCTTGGCGCATGTGGTGTTCAAGTTGGAACTAGATTTTTAGTAGCCGATGAATGCAACATCCACCCAAATTATAAAAATATGGTAATAAAAGCAAAAGATATCGACACTATAGCAACGGGAAAAAGAATTGGGCATCCTGTTCGAGCTCTTAAAAACAGCTTTTCAAAAACTTTTCAAAAAAAGGAATATGACGGCTTAACAACAGATGAAGATTTAGAAAAATTTGGAGCAGGCGCACTAAAGCTTGCAGCAGTAGATGGCGACACGTCAAATGGCTGCTTTATGGCAGGACAAATAGCAGGACTTATAAAACAACAGCAAAGCGCTAAAGAAATAATAGACGATTTAGCCACTGATGCTGAAAAAACTTTAAACGGAGTGTTAATAAAATGAGAAAAATAGCATTTGTTTTCCCGGGTCAAGGCGCACAACATACCGGAATGGGAATGGAACTTTATAATGATTATGATTCGGTTAAAGAAGTTTTTGATACCGCAGGCGACCATATTAAAAAATTAGCGTTTGAAAGCCCGCAGGAAGAATTAAACTTAACGATAAATGCACAGCCAACTTTGTTTGTGGCAGACTTAGCGGCACTTGCGGCACTTAAAGAAAAAGGTATTGAGGCCGATGGCTTAGCCGGGTTTTCTTTGGGCGAACTTCCCGGTTTGGTTCAAAGCGGGCTTTTAAGTCTTGAACAGGGGCTTGATTATGTAAATTTAAGAGCACGTGCAATGCATGAATGTTCTTTAAAATACAGCGGCGGAATGTTTGCAGTTTTAGGTCTTAGCGAAGAAGCAGTTGTTGAACTTTGCAGTAGAATTGATGGTGCTCATCCTGCTAATTTTAACTGCCCTAACCAAGTGGTAGTTGCTTGCTCTGTTGAAGGTGCTGAGGAGCTTGAAATCCTTGTTTCTACGAACGGCGGAACTGTAATGAAGCTTGCAGCCAGCGGGGCGTTCCACAGTCCGCTTATGGATGAAGCAAGAAGTGAAATTGAACAATATCTTGAAGAAATGGAATTTGGCAGCATGTCAGTTCCTCTTTATTCAAATGTAACGGGTGAATTATATGATAATCCTAAGGAGCTGTCAGCAAAACAAGTAAACAGCCCCGTTCTTTGGCAAAAAACAATCGAAAATATGATTCGTGATGGATATAACACATTTATTGAAGTAGGTCCCGGTAAAACATTAACAAGGCTTATCAAAAAAATAGATAAACAAGTTGAAACATACAACGTTTACAACGCAAAAACACTTGAAGAAACAGCAAGTCGGGTAGGTGGGCTTAGTGCTTAAAGATAGAACGGCTGTAATAACAGGCGCATCACAAGGCATAGGTCGTGAAATTGCCCTGGAATTGGCAAAAAACGGTGCAAACATCGCAGTTGTTTTCATTGCAGGAAGCGAAGAAGCGGCGGCTGAAGCTGTTAAAGCAGCAGAAGGTTTCGGGGTTAAGGCAAAAGCGTACGAGTGCAACGTTGTTGATTTTGACCAATCTAAAGCCGTCTGTGGTAATATCGCTAAAGATTTTGGCGGAATTGACATACTTGTAAACAACGCAGGAATAACAAAAGATGGGCTTATTCTTACAATGAGCGAATCTGATTTTGATGATGTGTTAAGCGTGAACTTAAAGGGCGCATTTAACTTCACAAAACATTCATCCCGCTACTTAATGAAGTCAAAAAACGGGCGGATTATAAATATTTCTTCTGTAATAGGCTTAGCCGGGAACATAGGGCAGGCTAACTATTCGGCTTCAAAAGCCGGAATTATAGGGCTTACGAAAAGCACAGCAAGAGAATTCGCAAGTAAAAATATAACATGTAACGCAATTGCCCCCGGGTTTATTGAAACTGCCATGACCTCTGCTTTGCCCGAAGAGATTGTAAATAATATGCAGTCGAATATCCCCCTTAAAAGGATGGGTACGGCTAATGATGTCGCTAATCTGGCAGTTTTCTTAGCTTCTGATATGGCATCATACATAACCGGAGAGGTTATAAAAGTTGACGGAGGAATGTGCATATGAAAAGAGTCGTTGTTACGGGGCTTGGTTGTATAACCCCGGTCGGAAATGACGTTGATTCTTTCTGGGCAAGTATTACAAGCGGGAAACACGGGTTTTCAAAAATAACCCGGTTTGATGCGTCTAATATGAAGGCGAAAATAGTCGGTGAGGTTAAAGATTTTAAAGCGGCTGATTATATCGAAAAAAGTGAAATTAAGCGGACGGACTTATATGCTCAATACGGCATAGCCGCTGCCGTTCAAGCCGTTTCAGAAAGCGGGATAGAAGGCAATGTTGATCCCGCCAGGTTCGGTGTTTATGTAGGCTCAGGTATTGGAGGGCTAGGCACTATGGTAGCCCAAACGGAAGTAATGTTTGCAAAAGGGGCAGACAGGGTATCACCATTTGTTGTTCCGATGATGATTGCGAACATTGCCGCCGGTTTAATTGCGATTAAACACAATGCTCAAGGCGTTAACCTGCCGATTATTTCCGCTTGCGCAACTGCTACACATTCAATAGGCGAGGCATTTCGTGCGATAAAGCATGGATACGCAGATGCTATTATTACCGGAGGCACAGAAGCCTCAATTACAAATTTAGGGCTAGGCGGCTTTACAACAGCACTCGCTCACTCAACAGCAGATGACCCCGATAATGCATCAATGCCGTTTGATAAACGGCGCAGCGGCTTTATAATGGGCGAAGGCGCGGGCGTGCTTATTTTGGAAGAATATGAACACGCCGTAAAACGCGGCGCAAAAATATATTGTGAAGTTATCGGATACGGTAACACTTGTGATGCTCATCATGTTACAGCCCCGCATCCGAAAGCGGAAGGCACTACTAAAATGATGGAGCTTGCTTTTAAAGAAGCAGGTGTTAAACCCGACAGTAAAACATATGTAAACGCCCACGGAACGTCAACCCCGCTTAACGATAAAGCGGAAACGTTAGCGATCAAAAAAGCGTTTGGGACTTCTGTAGCGTATGATATACCAATAAGCTCAACAAAGTCAATGGTGGGGCACATGTTGGGCGCAGCGGGCGGCGCAGAGGCGATAGCGGCAATTAAGGCACTTGAAACAGGAATAGTGCCGCCGACGGCAGGTTATAAAGAACCCGACCCGGATTGCGACCTTGATTATGTTCCAAATGTAGCAAGAAAATGCGATATTGATAAAGCTCTTTCGATTTCGCTTGGCTTCGGCGGGCATAACGCCGGGGTTTTATTCAAAAAAATATAGTGGAGTGCATCATGGATAGAAATGGAATAAAAAAAATACTTCCCCACAGAGAGCCGATGCTTTTGATTGACGAAGCTGAACTTGTAGACGGTATTTCTGTTGCAAAATACGCAGTTACAGGCGATGAATTTTTCTTAAAAGGGCATTTCCCAGGTAACCCGGTAGTACCCGGCGTTATTTTATGCGAAATGATGGCGCAGTCGGCTTGCCTCTTGATAAACGCTGAAGACGGCTCAACGCCGTATTACACAGGGATAAATAATGCGAAATTTAAGAGAAAAGTTTTACCCGGTGATGTTATCACATTTAAAACTGAACTCGTAAAGCAAAAAGCAGTTTTTTATTTTGTAAAAAGCGCAGGATATGTAGATGATGAATTATGTGTCAGCGGCGATCTTTCATTTGCCGTTGTTAAAGAATAGAGAAATTGGAGAATTGCATGAAGATAAAAGAGCTGTCAATTAACGGACTAATAGCAAAAATCCCTGTAATTCAGGGGGGAATGGGCGTTGGAATAAGTTTATCGAACCTTGCAGGTGCGGTTGCGGGGGAAGGCGGCGTAGGTGTAATTTCTGCGGCGCAACCGGGATATAATTGGGAAGGCTTTGCCGATAACCCGTTGAAAACTAACCTTGAAGCGTTGGCTTATCATATTAAAAGAGCGAAGGAAATCGCTAAAGACGGCGTTATCGGCGTTAATATTATGTGTGCTATTAATAACTATGCGGATTATGTTAAATGCTGTATCGAAAACAAAGCCGATTTAATTATTTCCGGCGCAGGTTTGCCAATAAATTTGCCGGAGCTTGTAAAAAATTCTGCAATCAAAATTGCACCTATTGTTTCATCTGTCAAGGCAGCTAACGTTTTGCTTGGCGCATGGGATAAAAGATATGGTAAAACAGCGGATATGGTAGTGGTAGAAGGTCCAAAAGCCGGCGGTCATTTAGGTTTTTCACTTGATCAGCTGGAAGAAGATGAAAATTTTGACGAAAGTCTTAAAGATATAATTGAGAGCATTTCAAAATTTGAAGATAAATTTGATAGAGCAATCCCAACTGTCTTCGGCGGCGGCGTGTTTGACAGGGAAGATGCTGAACATTATATAGATTTAGGATGCGCAGGCGTTCAAATAGGCACAAGATTTGCCGTAACCGAAGAATGTGATGCTCATGAAAACTTTAAACTAGCATATGTCAACGCCACAAAGGAAGATGTTTCAATCGTTAAAAGCCCGGTTGGAATGCCCGGTCGTGCGCTTAAAAACGAATTTATCAAAAAAGTTCTTTCCACCGTCAATCCCGTTGAAAAATGCCATACATGCATAAAAGGCTGTAACCCCGCAACAACACCATATTGCATAACAAAAGCACTTATAAATTCAGCAAGCGGAAAGCTAAAAGAAGGGCTGATTTTCTGCGGCGAAAATGTGCATAAGGTTACTGGGATTACTACGGTTAAGAAGATCATGAGTGAGTTCTCGTAAATTACCTTTTGAAACTGTCATATACGCATATGGCAGTTTTTTATCCACAGCTATACTCGTATCCTCTTAAAACAGTAGCAGAAAAACGCAGAATTTTTTTCGCTAGATTAGGAAAAAGGTTCTTAGCGTACCCGAAGGTACGGTAAGGTTCTTTTGATATGTACCGCCAAGAAGGGCGGCCGCCAAAGGCGGCTTTTTCGTAGCAAAAGTACTGAGACGAATAGCGGAAAAAAGACAAGTTTTTGTTACTGTTTTGAGGGGATATGAGTATAACCAAACCTTCCCCGCATTCTATCAAGCGATTCCTTAATCTTCTTCTCAACCCCATTTTCAGTAGGTTCGTAATAAATTTTATCTTTAAGTTCATCCGGTAAATGCTGTTGTGGTACATAATTGTTTTTGTACGAATGAGCATATTTATACCCAACTCCATGCCCCAGGGCTTTTTCTCCTGTGTAGTTGGCGTTTTTAAGATGCAAGGGGATTGTTTTAATTTGAACATTTGCGACGTCTGTGGATGCTTTTTCAATTCCGGATAAGATTGCGTTTGATTTTGGTGCACATGCAACATAAACTGCTGCTTGCGCAAGGTTAAGACGGCATTCCGGCAGACCAATATAGTCGGTTGCTGTCATAGCCGCAGTTGCTACCATAAGTGCATGTGGGTCGGCGTTTCCAACATCTTCGGAAGCGCAAATTACTATCCGCCTTGCGATAAATTTGGGATCTTCCCCGGCATATATCATGCGGGCAAGATAATAAAGAGCCGCATCAGGATCAGAGCCGCGCATAGACTTTATAAACGCAGAGATTGTGTCGTAATGACTATCCCCTGTTTTGTCATAACCAAGGGCACGCTGCCGTATGCATTGTTCGGCAACGGAAAGATCGACAAAAATACTCCGTTCGCCGTCGTTTTCCTGCGGTTCGGTAGTAAGTGCCGCAAGCTCTATCGCATTAAGTGCTGTCCGCGCATCACCATTTGCGGCATCCGCAAGAAAATCAAGCGCATCATCAGTTATTTGGATATTAAACTTGCCAAGACCCTTGTTTTCATCTGAAATCGCCCGTTTTATAAGGGCTTTAAGGCTATCGTGCGTATGCGGATCAAGCTTAAACACGGCAGAACGTGAAATAAGAGCCTTGTTAACTTCAAAAAAAGGGTTCTCGGTTGTTGCACCGATTAACACTACCGTTCCATCCTCAACAAACGGAAGCAATGTATCTTGCTGTGTTTTGTTAAAGCGGTGAATTTCATCAATGAAAAGAATCGTCCTTCGCCCTGAAAAACTGCCAAGCTCTTTCCTTGCATTTTCAACGATTTCTTTTATATCGCTTTTACCGGATGTCGTTGCGTTTAGCTTCTTAAAGCTTGATTTTGTCGTATTTGCGATTATCCTTGCAAGCGTTGTCTTACCTGTGCCGGGCGGACCGAACAAAATTATGCTAGTCAGCTGATCGGCTTTGATTGCACGGTACAAAAGCGTTCCATGCCCCACAATATGCTCCTGCCCTAAAAATTCGTCAAGCGTTTCCGGGCGAAGTCTTGCGGCAAGGGGAGCATCTTTTTTTAGTTTTGCTTCTGCTTCGTAGTCGAAGATTGTCATGACTTTTCTGACCTCATAATGTTTTTTACATCTCGCATTCCATGTAAAATACGGTGGATTTTAATAGTTTTAGCTTCCTCATCCACATGATAAAATAAGCGATATTTATGCGGTAAGACTACCCTTGCAATACAATGTACAACACGGTTTTGAGTTGGAAATTTTTATTCCTGCCTTTGTCAATGTGTACCGGGAAGAAGCCCGGCGGCGCAGCCGCTTTTGCCGTAGGCAAAAGTACTGACAGCCCTTGCCTTACATTGGTAAGGCTGCGGTCTCTTTTCGTGGCAGGAATAAAAATTTCCGACTCAA
>Ga0123352_10017355_pt1 | contig 11477 bp, 6 predicted proteins | sample TergutLab28metaG_FD_89700 | JGI IMG/M metagenome (GOLD analysis project Ga0123352, IMG submission 89700) | Labiotermes labralis P1 segment gut microbial communities from Petit-Saut dam, French Guiana - Lab288 P1 | ecosystem: Host-associated > Arthropoda: Insects > Digestive system > Gut ...
TCTCGGAAAGTCCCTTCTTCAGTTCTTGGCTGGGAAATGTACTATGTTCTGTTTGATTTATTGTGGTTTTTCTGTGTCTGTGCAACCAGTGCTGGGTTGGCATTTTAGAACATATTATTGCCATTTACTTGCGTGTCTTTCTTTAAAGGTTGTTCTAAATGTAATGGCTAATGATGCTGACTTGTATCCTGGAAGAACTCTTTCGAATATACACCTGGTTATCAAGAATGATGGAAGTTACTTGTGATTTCCTATGTCTCCTTCTAGTAGACCATGACTGCCTCGTACTAAATCACCCCCTCCTCACTATTTGTAACAGTCAGTCAAATATGATACTGTGTAACCTCTGTATAACAACATAATTAAGTGTCCAAACATTTAATTAAACTTTTTGATAAATTTGTTTGTAATACATCATTTATTGTTTGGTATGGTATAACCTCTGCAGCTGACAAAGCTTCGTTAAATGAACCTATAGACAGACATTTGTGACTCTATTGATTGTCCTCAAAGGAGCTGTAAGATAATGCAAAGGATGTCATTTAGGCTTGTTGAGGATAAAAAAAGTTATTGATAAATCTTGAGGTCTGAAACCATTATATTTCTGACATTAGAGATAGGGCTTTAGAAGTACATTTTTCCCATAGCTGTGAAAACAGTTTTGAAGACCAGTGGTGAGTATTAACATATCTGTATATAGTGTGCTGCAACTGTATGGACAAGTTAAGTTTATTAATTACAGTTACTTCGTGTTGTATGTCACTGGCCTTGGCTACTTGCACCCTTTCCCCACCTCTGTTTGGTACTTTCTGTGGGAAGGTATATGTCAGTTTACTGAGAACAGGACAAAATCTGTGGTTACAGTATGTTTCAGTATCGTCAGAGAAGAGTTAACACATTGCCGTCGGCTCACGCAGAAATGCGTGATTGCTTACTCATGCATTGTTGACGGGCCCTGCATTTCTGTGTTTTCTTACACGACGTCCAACACGCGCGTTTACGAGCTGGTCTGACACACTGATCGCTTCAAGGTCATCGTCAGCTACATGCAGGATGTTTGGATCTCATGTTACAAGCAGACAGACCGCTCTTGAACCTTATTTTAGAACGATAAGCCTGCAAAATGTTATGGGAATGAATATTAAAAGCATTTAAAACGTCTGGTCACCAGGGGGTATTTAATTAAAAGACCAGCCCGATGGCAATGTGTTAAGAATGATTACCCTGAATGAAGTAACGTTTCAGTCTGGTGCATAACTGTTATATTGTTTTAAATTTCACACCCTTCACCGTACTGATGAACAGCAGTTCTGTTAATCATCCAGCTGTTTATTGTGTTTGTATTACCAGTATGACACACATGCACGTTGGTCTTGTGTCTCCTGAATTGCACAAATTCCCACCTGATTTTGTTCATGAGCAAATCAGTTGTGTTAAAACTATTAAAAACGATCATTATCATGTGCTTCAACATGTAATACTGTGAAGTAACATGATAGTAATTGATGTGGTTGAGGACTCTCTTTTTCTGGATATGATGCCACACTCCTCAGTAATTGGTTCCTGATGTGAAGGAAAATGGTGCCTTTATATTCAACGGTCTAGAAGTCTGAGAATAACAAGAGCTGTTGAGCCTTGAAGAAGAAGGCACTGTGCTCTCTTTAAATGCTGGGAACTGATTACCCATTGATGCAGCATCATAGGCCAGAAGGAATCCTCAATTGTAGTAATTACATACTGTGTTTATGCTTTCCTTATTTTACTGAAAACCTCGACATCATAAATTAAATTACTGAATTGGTGATGGTGTTATTTTTCTGTTATTGGATTAAGTCATGTTTATTTTCTTTTATACTAAAATTCTCAAAACTGCTGATAAAGCATAAAATGGGTATTGTCTTGTATTTATTTGTACAGGTTTTGTAACATGATTTGAAGTTATGTAAGTGAGATTGCTCTTGTAGAATGTTAGTGATGAATCTATTACAAATTCTCACAGGTTGGATTACCATAATTGTCTTTATTTTTTGTTGTACAGGATGAAGATCTGGATGATGCTGATGGTAGTCCAGTTGATGGTATATTGGCACACCAACATCAGGACATGCATAACAGCCTTCCAGCTGAGGGGCTTGCATGTGTGGATGCATATGCTGGAGATAATCTGGTGACACCTCCATGCAAGGTACATACAATTCCCCATTGTAACAATTATCAGGTTGCATATTATGTGATCGTGTCTAAATTTTCCGCATCAGATTTAGATGGCATGGAGGTAAAAATATACATGTTCTGGACCTTCACGGTGCATGGAGAACAGTCTTGAAAAAATCACCAGATATTGGCAAGTGAGTTACAGATGTTCAATCACAAAACTACGTCTGTAGATTGAAAACTGTCTACCATTGATATTCTTTGTGGATGATGCAGGATTGTCATTGTTATAAAAGCAGGACATTTTAAAGTCATCATTTTTTGTGCCAGTCAATGAAGTAACTTTTTGGGGGTCAGTTCTAGTTTTATTTAAATGTCTTGGAGAATTTTTGGTGTCAGAACATGCCTTTGTTGATGTATCTTCCTACTGGCGACTGACCCTTTTCCAAGCCACTGTCCAGCTTAAAGATGGATCCAGATATTAACACCAATGATGTTTTCCTTGTAATGTAATTCAAAACAAGAGTTACATGTTGCTTAATATTGAGGAGACGGTGCATGGTCTCAGCTGACTGGGCACAAGAACCAATGTGCAGCAGGTCATGAAAATGAACTGCATGCTAGGTATCATGGCAGTTGCTTAGTAGCAGACTTTCTTCTGTAGCCACACACATCATTATGCATAGACCAGACCCGGCATGCTGTGGGGCTGTATTGGGTCCATGAACATGCTGGGGTACAAGGAATCGAAATCACCAGTGAGCTCACAAGAGGCAGCTGTGCTCTAAAGTTTGTTGGAACTGGTCGGTTAACCAGCATTGGACATGGTGGCGAGTTCTTGGTAATACTCAGACAGGGTTACAAATTAATTTCAGGACCCTGTCCTGGTGCCAAGGCAAGGTTTCTTTCCTTTAATAGGACACAATCCAGGGTTGTTACTGGCCTTCTTACTGGACCTAATACCCTGAGAAGACATCTTCACTTAATGAGGCTGTCAGACAGTCCATTGTGTAGGAGGTGTGGAGCAGAGGATGAAAACTTGGCCCACATTCTGTGTGAATGTGAAGCTTTGGCTTCACTCAGACACGTGTATCTGGGCTCCTTCTTTTTGGATCCAGAGGACATTAAGAGTGTAAGTCTGGGGGCCTCCTGGAACTTCAGCAAGAGTCTGCCAATTAAGGCCTAGGTGCATCAGGACTGTAAGGGCTCAAACTCAACTGCAATTCAGTCATTCAATCAAAACATAGAGTAGGAACATCCCAAACGATTGTTCAAACAAAATGCCATAACTGTTGGTCAAACATTTTGTATGTCCATATTTGCAAACACTGTCATTTATTTGCATGTCCTTGGTGGTAACTTTTGAGTGTTTTGTTTCAGGTGGCAAAATCCTTTATTCCATATGCAATGAGAGCTAAGAAGGTGGACATGAGGCGAATGAAGCAAGCTATATGGGCTATTTTAGCTAGTGCAGAAAGTTATAAGGTGAGGAACCATCTGCATTGAAGCAGTACCTAGTATTTCTTGGGAACTGTGGGTTATTAAAGTACTATTAACCCTTTAACACTGGCTTAAATCCCTCCCCGCAATGGCAGCCTGCCGAGATTTTAATTTTTAATAATTACTCTTAGAAAAAAAAGGCACATATCAAAGGCTTATCCTTCAAATTTAAAGAAAAAAAATTTGTACTCTGTTTATGAATTGGTTAATCTGGGAAAAAATGTTCACCTATTTTTTATAATAAACTTAGGCCTGTGAATTGTATGCATTATATAAAATGTGGCGTAAATAGTTCATTACTCACATAATTCTGGTTGCCGCAGAAGGTCCGTGGAACCTGGATCACTGTTTTATTACAACACACAGTATTCACAATTGGGGTGATTTACAAATTTACTCTGGTATGATATTCCGCGAAACAAGGCACCACGCACAGCCCCACATCACATCTGGCGCATTTATACACTGTGCTCTTTCTCTGGCCATGAGGACACAGACGGCAGCAGAGTTGGATAGATGATTTTGCTGGCCAGTGCTGGTTATGGCGGCTCTTGAGTTGAGCATCATTTGTTGTGGCCGCACTTGGTCTTCCTACCAATCTGGGGGTTGGGGTGATCTTGGCTGTTTCCAACTTCTTCAATCAAATTCCTCACCAGAAACTTCCTGAAATCTCGGTGGGTATATTTAGCCTCACATGAAGATAACAGTATCCAACTGTTGAGTACTGTTAGATCTGGAGGGTGGAAAAACAATTTCGTGGCCCACTTGAAGGTACGTAGACTCATAAAATAAATGTTGGCCGTATGATCAGAATTGTCAGCGTAATCCATGTGCTGGTTGTTCTGTTCCATGATGTGAGGTTTCATGGGGCGGTTGCTGTCACCACAAAAATTTCCTTCTGCTGGTGGTAGGTCCATGTTGATCAGCATGTAAACTTCTCGTCCTTCCAAATTAATGCACTCAAACCTCCCCTGGTCCTCACCCTTACTTCACCCCTTTTCAATTTCAGTTGTTTTGGTCCAAAGTCACAGGACATCTCCTTTTTGTTGGGCCATACTGTCCCACATGAATTTATTTTACATCTGTCATCAAAAGGTCTTGGGGATGATAAGAAATTGTCCATAAATATTTTGTGTCCTACGCCTTCAAATCTGCAAGTCAAATATCCAACAGTTGGTGTGTTGCAGTCATGTGTATACCCTGATTCATCACAGAGTTTGTAACATTCAATGCCATAACATTTTCTTTTCTTTGGAATGTACTGCCTGAAGATAACCCTACCCTTGAAGTTTACATTACCTTTTCCACTGCCAAATGCTCCGAGGGGTTAAAGAATTTAGCGTAAGCCTAATTCAGTGTGTCAAAGACAGTTCCTAGTGTCCATGGTCAGTCATATTCTTTGCCTTCATCAGGTTTCTCTGAAGTGTCTGCAAAATGCAAAAAATGCAATGTGTAGAAAAAATGTCTCACATAATGGTCTTGCCATAAAACGGATTGTGCAGCTGTCTGAGTCTTGACCAGTAGTCATGTAGTGTGTCTTTCAATTCTTTTCCCATCTGAAGAGCTAAGGCAACGAAAATCATCATGTCCGGCAACGTAATGTCAGGCAGTTGGTGGCTAGGTCCAGCTTGTCTGTATTGCTGGTAGTATACATTGGTCTATTCCAGCAGCAGATGAAAAGTTTCTGTGAAAAACATCAACACAGATAGTGGTGAGCTGTTTTTGTTGATGTGTGGAGCCTATTATTCACACCTTTTGCTGGACTGACAAAAGAATGAATATTTGTGTGCCTTTCTTGAGGCAGTCCCTGGTTGGTAATCCCCCCGTTGTTGCAGCCTGTGGTTCGGCTTCTGCTGAGGCTTTTTGTTGTTGTTGTTGTTGTTCCTCTTCTTCTTCCTCCCCAAAATCGTCTTCAACATCGCTAGCCTCAGCACCTGATTCCGAGTCGGGGTCAGCAACCAGAATTTCACTGATGGCTTCCTCCTCGAGTTTGACTTTTTTCCTGGCTGTTGCTCAACATCTACAATGGTCTGCCTTATTGAGACTCCTTTCTATGACTGGGCACAATTGCAGAAACCTAATGCCATGAAGATATGAGCTTCTTCTACAGTGACAGTAAAACAGATCTAAAGCAAAATGTGACTACTGTATAAATTTCCAGCTATTTGATGGTACCCAAGACGTTTTTAGTAGACTGACGGCTGTGTATAGCATGTTACTGCACCACAACTCCAACAGCATACCCCAGCATTACAAGAGGCAGGTCTGTGGACCCTCCTATAGCTGTAAACATTGATTTTTTTTTGGATATCTCCGATTTTTGAGCATTAGTTTTGTGTGAAATAAATGGGTACAGTATGCCACTGAAAACCTTTCTGGTCAACAATCAGTGTTCATTTCATATGCCAGTGATGATATTTCAACCCACAGTGGACTCCAGTGCAAGCGATAAACAAAGCGAGCTGTGTCTGTTACCGTATTTGCCAGCTGAGAGAACAGTGCAGTTACTATGTGTTGACATATAAATCAGGGTTTTGGAGGGTGTCCATTCTGACTCCACAAAGAAATCCTGGCCTTCAGTGGACTTGCAGCTTAACAAAACATCATGTTATTTCAGATAGGACTGAACAAAATTCCTCCAAACTTTGACACACTGTTTGCAACTTCTTTATAGGTTGTTCGGCAGTTTAAAGGGCTCACTGCGCAACGTCTTTATAAGTTGTTGGGCAGCAAAGGGTTAAAACAAACAGTCCTTGTGCAGAATCCGTTCTGTGTCACTGGGTGAACAGTTTCCGATGCTTTGAAAGATTGTAGTTACTTTGTCTTCAAACATTGACATGTCCTCTTGTGATTTACCTCAGCCTGCCAGGTGTATGCCAACTTATTCACAAGCCTTTCAAGTCTCATTAAGTGCTCAGTAAATATGGTAGTTTGTAAAAAATCCCACAATAATATCCTCAGACAATCCTATTGGTCTACAGCTGTACTTTCATATCTCATTCAGTGCTGCATAAACATAGCAGTTGATAAAATATTTCATCATTGCTTCCTCCTTTATTGAGCTGATATCACTAATGCCACTGAGTGCTAAATAATTCAGCATTTGATAAAACATTTTATGTGCTGCCTACTATATACTTCCCTTCTTATCCCATTCATTGCTAAGTAACTGCAGCAGTTGATAAAGCTTTCTTCATGGCTATTTCCTCTAACAATTATCCTTTCCTAATGTATTCACTGAAGATGATCCAGTGTCAGAGGATAATGAAATGGTGAATGCAATGCCACTGGCTATAAGAGACTGGGAGCATTATTAAATCCATAACTCAGTATTTGCCAGAAATGAATGTGGTGTTAATTTTGTTGTCTTCTGAGTGTAGCAGCATGACAGAGATTTGAAATACTACTGACAGAGCAGTAGGACCCTTTGCTTGCTCATGCAAGGTGAGAGTGACTGAAAAAGGTAGTAGGTTCTACCAGAATGGTAGCAGTATGTTTATAATTGGATCCAGTTCTGTTCCCCAGACAACCAACAGAAGAGTCACAACAATTTTCTGTTTCAGGATATGGAGAATAATGAGAAACTGCAAGTTGGAAGGCCAGTTACCTTCAGTGATATGTATGCTGCACTGCCATCACGACTGCCTTCAAAATTAGCAGAGAATTTAAGTGCTCCCTTAGCAATTGTTGCATTGCTGCATCTTGCCAATGAAAAGACACTTGACATAGTGGGAAATGAAAATCTTAGTGACCTAATCATTACACAAGGATAATAATGTGCAATAACATGTTGAGACTTACCACTGCCATATGACTTCCAGTACAGTGTTCTCCAGAGACAAGTGGGAGTATGTCATTTAATATTTTGTTTTTTGATAATAGCCAAGTAATTAATCTTATAACAATTTTATGAAATATATTTCAAAGCATTCAGAGTTATTAATAACAAGCAAGAACTGACTCTGTGACAACAGATCATTTTTGAAACAGCTGGATATGATGCACCATTTCAGGCTTCTGCTGTGACGTAGATGACATCTATGCTCTTCTGGGTTATTAAGCAGAATGTGGTGGTAATTCCTTACTGACGTTTCAGGACAACATACTTGTCCAATCTTCATGGGTCAAGAAATCCAAGAAGAAAGGATTTCTTGATTCCTGAAGATGGTACTGACATTTTGTCCCAAAATGTCAGTATGGAATTACCACCATATGCTGCGTAATATCCCAGAACAGTTCAGATCTCAGTTGGCTAAGTTACTCCCTGCCTTTATGGAAATTAGAATTCACATGTTCTACAATTTGTTCCTACGCTAAACAAGTAAATGCTATTCACACCTTTCAGTCCCTGTTCAGTTGTCAGTTTATTCTTGCATTTATGCCTTCATCATATACAGGACGATGCTTGTCTGTGCGTAAGGAGACTACTCGCCTGAAAGGACCTGATATGCTTGGCTCCAAACTGGGTTCTTCTGTATATCACAATGCCCCAGAACATTTTTCCTGCAGCATGTTGTGCTTTGTTACCTACTGTACTCTCCTGATCTTACACTGTGTAGTTTTTGCTTGTTCTTGCAGACAGAAGACTAGTTGAAGTTTTGTAATATCAGGTGGGTTCTAAGAGTTGCAGTATCATGCATGTGGTAGTTTTCAGCAATGTTTCAACCTACTAACTGAAAATAATGAGTAGGTACTAAAGTGAAGTCATGTGAAACACTGCAATATTCTTTTGCATTAATGGGACTGTAATGAGAACTTCTCTTTTTACAGGAGTCATGTGTGCATGTTTAAGAATGTGGCTTAGCCATAATTTATATATGTTGCATAGCAAATGAGCAGTGATGATAGCAAAGTATTCTGTCTTGAGTAAGCAGGAATGTGGATTGGAAGGAAAGAAATTTTACACTTTTCTTTATAGAAATACATGGCCTGAATTAGTTTCACTATTTTTCATATGGGGCTGTTCCATTCTCTTGTAGACTTAAATATTATGTTACAGTAGAAGTCCTTTAATACAGAAGCTGATACTTCATTAGTCCTGATACTGAGGTAGTTTAGGAAATAAGTCTCCCATGTTCAGAAGTTTCAACATAGGTAACAGTACACGTAATGATTCATCCAAGAATGTTTGTACACAGCTATTGTGGTATCTCCTGACTTATTTCCTACTCCATCATCTTCAGGTATGGAGACCCCTCAGCCACAGTCCTTGTTTTTCAGCATCCCTGGCAGAAAATAAAGACTCCATAAAACATAGAAGGGGCCCTGATAGCCAGAACCAGTAGCTGAAGGGGATATCCTGGTGGAATATACCCCCAATTTGTTATGTAGTCCAAATATAGGAGCAGTGATAAAATGTCACCTGCAAGAACTTAGTTCTGACTATACACTGTTTAATAATCTGGACTTTTTTTTGTCTGCACCTATGAGTGCTGGAGCAAAGATATACTACTGTACATTATTTCAAGTGGAGTCATGCACTTAGTCCATGTGATTGGGCAGTGTACAGTGAGGTGCAGTACATAAGTTTGCTGCCTGCCTGGCATAGTGTGGAGCAAATCAAGCCAAACAGTAGCCACACCATGAAACCTACACACAACTTCGATGACTTTAATGAATATCTAAAGCCTAGGACATTTGTGTGCATAAAGAAACGGAGCAGTTGAAGACATGAGAATGTTTGTTAGCATTTGGTTCAGAAACTTCTATTTGCTATCTAAAATAAAATTCTGGCACATAATACTGTCCATAAACTCCCTAAGAACATCTTTCCTGACATGTCCAATTAATGTATTCCTTTGTAACTGGCCCTCCTTGATGATGGCCTACATGAGTCAAAACATGTATGAGAAATATTATGAAACAGCTGTTTATGATTACATATACAAGTACTTGGAAGAAACATTATCTAGTAATCGGATTGTTACCGACTGACCTGTCATCACGTTGATACCAATTTGCGAAATACTACTGTTAACAAATTCCGGTATCAATTTGACCCGTATCCTATGTTTCACGGCGAATTCTTCTGTGATCACTACCATCACAGCCGGTACCAACATTGATATTTCATTTTATAATTCTCCACAGGTAATCCCACAGATGACCAGGCTGACAGACTTTCTTACGTCACCGTATGTCTGTAATTAATGTCGGAATAAAAACATTATCACTTCCACAGAGAAATCATGGAAAAATGCTAGCTGAATTGTTGTTGATATTTAATGCCTATACCTCAGATGATATATGCTGCGTACCATGGCGTGTTCACTGCCAAATTTCTACTTTCTTTGGTCACTTCAAGAATGTTGGCGGTACTGAGTGATTGTTTGTAGGCGCGTGAAATGCTGCGTTTGTTTTTTGAATGTTTGGCGAGTTATGCTGTATGTCATGGCGTGTTCATCGTCCAATTTCTGCTTTTTTCGGTGACTTCATGAATGTTGGCGATGCTGAATGATTGTAGGTGAGTGAAATGTTGCGTTTGGTTTTTTTAATGTTCGGCGAATTATCTTTGTGGTGAGTTTCGTGTTTTGATAAAAAAGGTTAATGACGTCTTTGGTGGAAATACTGTCGACGTTAATGCAGTTTCTTATGTAATTATCGAACACCCACGTCGATAGCCTCTTAATGTATACGTGAATCTTGTACATTGTTACAGTGAATAGGAAATAAAAATTTGCATTTAACATGATACGTTACCCGGATTCATAAGCATGAGTATGTCATAGTTTGATTACAACTAGTCTTTTACCCTAATGTTTCAAGTATGAAATATTGTTAGTGGGATGTTCCGTTACAGAAAAGTTAAAAAAAAGTATAAGTGGTGAGTGATGTGTATACTTGTTACAGTTAGTACCAGTGAATTAAATAGCTTCGTTGACACGTTGATATGGAGGGTGTGACACATTGATGTGTGAAAGACCTTGGAGTTCCGCTTCGATCGAGTGACGAAGGGTGCTCGTATTGAGTTGAAGGTACATAAGATCCCATTGCTGTAAAGTTCTTCCAAGTTTTGATGGACACCTTAGGAAATGTTTTGTTGTAATAGAAGGAAATAGACTGTATATGTAGTGTGCCATTTATATACTGTTCTTTTAATTGTGCCATGCCCATAATATATATTACAGAGTAGGTTTCATTTTGATTTTATGATTTAGAAACTTAGTTTCGTCAAGATGAGTCATCGTGCTATGTCACATAGAGAATCATTCAGCTTTGCATCATCACCTCTGCGCAGGAAATGTATGTTAAACTCGTCCATCAGTGATTCAAATCTTGAACAGGTAAGGGACAAAATATGTGTGATGGATAGCCTGAATATCCATGTTGCATTTTAATAACATTTTTATTGATGAAACCCTACCAATCCAAAGTCATCAAAGATATTATGATCCAGAAGTTTAAGAAAAAAGTACAGAATTTCAAAATTTGTACAGAAACTGTTTTATTGGTCAGTACTTTTATTACATTCGCTTAACTTTTGAGATGGAATTGTTAATGTGTTGAGAGCTTCTGAATGTTCTGTGTATATTGCTAATGTGCATATGTAGAACGTGATTCTGTACATTACTTTATTTATCATAGTATGTGTAAAAAAATTTAACAGCATGTAAGTAGTTTGGCTCAAATCTAATTTATGGATTAATTTAGACAATTTTCTTGGCCCTGAGAGTGCAAGTTTTACCTCTCGCAATGAAGAAACCATATTTCATCCAAATATATTATTTTGGAACTTGGGTGGACATGTCTGTGCTGGTGATGGTCCAATAGGCTGTAGAAATAATAGGCTAGTTTTACTTTTTTTTTTTTTTTGTCTGTCTTCA
>Ga0123352_10017356_pt1 | contig 11477 bp, 7 predicted proteins | sample TergutLab28metaG_FD_89700 | JGI IMG/M metagenome (GOLD analysis project Ga0123352, IMG submission 89700) | Labiotermes labralis P1 segment gut microbial communities from Petit-Saut dam, French Guiana - Lab288 P1 | ecosystem: Host-associated > Arthropoda: Insects > Digestive system > Gut ...
ATATATAATTAATAAACTACGGTTTGTGACAGAAGTCTTAAAGACAATGCGTAACGAGCTTCAGAACACATACTGTTAACAAGCCATGAACCAGTAATCCATAACAAAATGTGTTGGCAGATCTGTGAAAATGTCCAAGCGTTCGTCACTGCAAGAAAGTGCAACACCTCGGTCACCGACAAAGTACATCAATACACATTCCAGAACCAAGAGAAATCTCACAAGCATTTTATCAAAGTAACAAAATAAGTTAAAACTTATTCAAGCCTGACAGCTGTAACAAAAAGTGTGCCTGTTTAAGTAAAAAAACAACAACAACGCGTTACTGCGAGCTTCAGGACGAACATTTCTTTTGCCTTCATTAACCCAACACTTAATGCTCCACCTTTCACACACCAAACCAAGCTGTTTGACGAAGGCTCCGACGCGTTTCGGCGCTCGTCGGCGCCATCTTCGAAGAGTGCCGTCTCAACGGTTAACTTTTCAACATGTCAAATTGTGTATATGAACACTTACTATTCGAACACGCCGTTCCCTAGACGTAACAGTTAATGAACAATAAATTTGTGGGCCACTTTTCTACTTCATACAATTCAATTTCCACAACATATTTCCGTCACTCCACACTACCAAACAAGCAGCCAACCAACCTACCTACCAACTGCCTACTGCTACACATCTCGATACCATCGTACAATCATAGGCATACCAGCACAGTTACAACCATGTAATTGTGACATTACGTATGTAAGTTAGTACGTAAGTATGTATGTAAGTATTGTCCCTAATACGCACTTTCAGACGTGGTGTATTCTAGCATGCACTCCTTCTTTCATTTAGGACACGTTTATAAGGCTCCTGCTGATACATGTTAGGTGCACAGCACAACAGCTCATGCAGGACTGCTGATACATGTTAAGTGCTCTACACAACACCTAATGCAGGACTGCTGATACATGTTAAGTGCACAGCACAACAGCTCATGCAGGACTGCTGATACACGTTAAGTGCACTGCACAACACCTAATACTGGACTGCTGATACATGTTACGTACACAGCACAACAGCTCATGCAGGACTGCTGACACATGTTAAGTGCACTGCACAACACCCAATATTGGACTGCTGATACATGTTAAGTGCACAGCACAACAGCTCATGCAGGACTGCTGATACATGTTAAGTGCACTGCACAATACCGAATACAGGACTGCTGATACATGTTAAGTGCACTGCACAACACCTAATACTGGACTGCTGATACATGTTAAGTGCACAGCACAACACCTAATGCAGGACTGATGATACATGTTAAGTGCACTGCACAACAGCTCATGCAGGACTGCTGATACATGTTAAGTGCACTACACAACACATAATGCAGGACTGCTGATACATGTTAAGTGCACAGCACAACAGCTCATGCAGGACTGCTGATACATGTTAAGTGCACTGCACAACACCTAATACTGGACTGCTGATACATGTTACGTGCACAGCACAACAGCTCATGCAGGACTGCTGACACACGTTAAGTGCACTGCACAACACCCAATATTGGACTGCTGATACATGTTAAGTGCACAGCACAACAGTTCATGCAGGACTGCTGATACATGTTAAGTGCACTACACAACACCTAATGCAGGACTGCTGATACATGTTAAGTGCACAGCACAACACCTAATGCAGGACTGCTGATACATGTTAAGTGCACAGCACAACACCTAATACAGGACTGCTGATACATATTAAGTGCACAGCACAACACCTAATGCAGGACTGCTGATACATGTTAAGTGCACAACACAACGCCTAATACAGGACTGCTGATACATGTTAAGTGCACTACACAACACCTAATACAGGACTGCTAAGTGCACAGCACAACAGCTCATGCAAGACTGCTGATACATGTTAAGTGCACTGCACTACAGTTCATGCAGGACTGCCGAGACGTAGCAACGATATCGCGACTGGAACATTACGATAACTGTCAACAGTGTCACTGTACTGTGTTCATTATGTGTGACAGCAATACACATTTATACACATTCATCCCAAATCGACAGTCATTACTCTTCATTTTCATTCAACATTACAATCCAATCTGTTATTCCCAGTTCCAAATACTTTCCGCCATTCTGTAAATAGCAACCGCTCGTCGATACGCGCGTGTGCTGTCTCCCCTCTATCGCAAATATGACTCCGTTAATTATGTTTACCGAAACAATCGATGCTGATTCCGAAAATCAAACGAACCCCACAAATTAACTGCGCAGGCACGTTACTAACGATAAATCAGTTCGTGTGTTTTTGTGTATGTGTGCTTGTTTTGTGTGTTTGTGCCGGCGTAACGGGATATTTTACACGTAGACTATATAGCATAAACTATGGCTTTTTCATTGTACGACGATGCGTAGACCGCGCATTAAGCGCTATACTAATCTAGGCCTGGTCGCTTTTGCAAGAATGTTCGCAGCATAGTGTGCAAACCCCGTAATTCTTCTTGCACTGGCGCTAAATCCCAGCACGGAACTTGACCTCCTCTGGAAACCGCGTACGTACATCATTTGCATATGCGTGTGTGTATGTGTGCGTGTTTATGTAATGTGTTTTTATTCGGGCACATGCCGTATTTGAACGACCCGCCAGCAGATCTGTATGCCACAATATCTGTCACTTTAAGTCTCACCCTATGCATTCTTACATACTCCCACCTGTTGTGTATATAAAGGTCTGTTGATACATGGCAATTTGAAAATCACTCGAAAGTATCAGGAGGCCGAACACATTTACGTAACGTTCGTTACAGGCGTGCCAATAAAATCATAGATACGAACTGACATAGGGAGAGAGTGAGATAAACATTTAATTACACGCTTATGTTTCGTACGGCCCACGCAACAAGGATATTATGACAATGTGTTTCAACTGCGATGATTTGGGGTAAATTTGGTTTCACCATTCCTATAACGTTCGTTCGTTTGTTTCTGGTGCGACAGCACCCAGTGGGCCAAGGGCCTCCTCATTCACGAGGTTTCTAGATCATACACAACGACGCACCACAGTCGGTAGGACTCTTCTGCACGAGTGATCAACTCGTCGCAGTGACCTCTACCTGACAACACACAACACTCACAACAGAAAAACATCCACGCCCCCGGTGGGAATCGAACCCATGATCTCAGCAGGCGAGCGGCCGCAGACCTACGACTTAGACTGCGCGGCCACTGGGATCGGCTTCCTATAACGTTACTCAAGCTTAATGCTTCTAAAAGAAAGCAAATGGTGCACTTCACTTCAATAAATTACAGCGTGTGTCTTCAGACTTTAGTTCACAAAATATCTGACGCAAAGTGCCGTAAAATAATCCGACTTCTCCGTAAAATAATCCGACTTCTCGGTTCCCTTAGCACAGTGTTTCATGGACGCCAAATACCATCATATTTACCCTTTCACGCACAGTGCCAATTACACATAACTTTACTCTACCACTTCATAGTGAACGATTTTACGAAATAATGTACCTGTGCTTTCAAAATTCCGTACAGAGTAATAATAAAACGGTATTTGTAACGAAGACACAGCGTGTTTTCTGTGAAGTAGAAACTCCGTTTTTAAATATTATATACAACCATGTGAGTTTCAGGATTGAAAATATTAATGAAAACTAAAATACATTCTGTAAAAGTAAACAACGTCACGTCTCACATTATTTTATGACTGACTACAACTGACACAGACAGTAAAAGTGCATTGTTGTTTGCTATTACGAACTGGTTACAGCAGAAGTTTGTTTGTAGTCGTCTTCCCTGATTGACAGTTGCTTATATCGCCTTGACACACAACACAGCATGCTGATTACTGCGACTGGAGATTCAATCCACGGTCAAGGAGGCAAATATTTACTTAGCTGCAGCAGCAAAATCTTAAAACCATTTACATGCTGAATGCTGAAGGAAGTCAGAGAAATAATTTTTTTCAGGGTCGCGCCCATGACTTCCCCTCTCAGTGCAAGGTATCGTTTTGAACTAACTCCAAGGCACACACCCTCTCTTGAGAACCTGACATTTGCTCAGCTGCTCAGTAAATTCCATACCATTTATGTAATCCGGAGGTTCACTATCGTGAGCCACATAAACCTAGTCCCCCTACTCCCACTCTGTTTCTTCAAGAACCATCTTAATAATGCTGATACAAATATCCCCGTCAAGACAAATGGTAAAGTTCACCTTAGAACAGGCCACTATGGCCCATAGGGCGACTAGAGGTACAGTTCTAATCTTTCTTTAATCTCGGCGCTAGATGGGGTGGGTGGACAACGCCACGTCCGGACCGCTTTATCCTGGGGAAAGACACCCGGTACCCACTTTATAGGAGACTGGGTGGGACCCAGGGCAGGTCTGGACGAGTTCGGAAAATCACGCCCCATCCGGGATTCGATCCCCGGACCGTACAGCCGATGGCGATTCGCTATACCGACTGCGCTATGCAGGCATACATAAACATCCCCGTTTGTCAAATCACAAATGCATGTTGTAATTCAATGACCAGTCACACACAGCAAGCTACCTGTAAACGTTTTACTGTCGACCAGTTTCGGCTGTAAGATCGAGCCATCATCAGACCACTTTACTAGAAGAACAAAAACAGAAATTTTGTATAGCATTAGGGTGGACAGCTGCCCCTTCACATCAGAAGGTACATAAAACATGCGAACGTTTATCTATACATGATGCCTACCCAAAATATTAAAACTGTTGAAAGTCTACCTTGTACATTTGGTTAGAAGTTCTGAAGGCATTTGGAATTTTGAATTTATCATAGTTTGGTATTAATTTTTGGCTTGGGAATTACTAATTAAGAATATATCTGAATTGCAGTTTAGAGTTTCCTTTTTCAAGTCCCTGTAACGATGAATATGTAAACTTTAAACACAATTTTGAATATTCTGCGTAGGCCTTACGCATAGATAAACTTTACATGTTACACATACATTTACACCGTACTTTTTAATGCAAAGGGAGAGCCGTCCGCCCTAATGATACAAAGAGTTTCCGTTTTTTTACTGTTCTTGTGTAGTGGCCTGAGAATGGTTCGAATTTAGAGCCGCAATTAGTCGCCAGATTAATGTTTAAAGGCAGCTTGTTGTGTGTGTCTGATAATTGAATAAAAGCACACATTTGTGATCCACCTGAATATTATGCTCCCACTTACGCCTGTGTCTTCCAAAAGATCTCCTCCAAGATATCTCAACCTGAATTGCGCCTTCTTGCAACACCCCCCCCCCCCCACACACCCACAACCCCTGTTCCTCCCTAACCCACTTTCGAGTTCCACTGCTTTCGACGCAAATTTTACTTCTCCCTTTCACCTCAGAGGGCATCAAGTTGACTAATTATGACAGCTAGGAAGTATGAGAGGTCGGGGGACTGCTTAGTTTAACAATAGATGCACAGGTCCTTCGTGAGAATTTTAATGAGATAAGCTACGGCGAACAATGGAGTGGGTACTGCAGGAAGGACACTCAATAAATTCACAAAGAATTATCGCCGAATTACTAACGTTACTGGAGTATGTAACTGAGACATCCTGACTACACTTACGACAGACCACACTATCTATGTACGCGCAGGAGTGATACTGACACAACTGCAATGTCACATGTGCATTTCTTGAGAATCTAACAACTGTTGATCTGTCCAAGAAATTCCCCGCGTTTTATAAATCCAGAGTATTTACTGCCGTTCTTACTACAGCCTGCCTCTTATTGACACAACAACAAAGTCCTTTCCAATGCCGAGCACAGGCCTAGAGCTGCGAACAACTACAATTTAATCCGTATGTATCGAATATGACATTGCAATAAATAACTGCTTTTAATATTCTGACTTGGCAGACATGCCTGTAAAAGCGAGCAGGACTAGCACTTTTCCTTTCTGTAGCGCACTAGTTCAAATCGGTCCTCAGGCATCTCACTGCTGAGGTTTCTAGATCACAGACGATTGCGCACACACACAAACATAGGGTAGTACTCCCCTGAACGAGCGATCAGCTCGTCGCACAGGCAACTACCTACACAACACACAACAAACACAAGCGACAATCGTCCATGCCTTCAGCGGGACTCAAACCGGGCGATCATGGCAATCAAGCGGTTTCAGTCCTACGCCTTAGATCGCACGGTCACCAGGACCAGCAGTTTCGTACTTACACCTGGCTTATGAAGCGTCATATAATGAAAACCCTGTACAATGCCACTATCGTAAACAATTATCGAATCAGCGATAATTTATAGTATCCTGAGATGTCTTACGTCTTGCCAGAATCACGTCGAAACGCACTGATTATCATATCCTACAATCCTTCACTGGGTGCGATAAATGAGAAGGATTTACGTCGTACTGTTGACGCATGTGGTTGGATTGCTGGTAATATAAAATCGTGGCGTGTTGGGCTGATAGTGGCTGACGTAACTGCAATACAAACTCATGGAAGATTCCTTCTTGAGAAGGCAGCAGTTGGTCATGTAATTATGCAACCATCTGCCGTTTAAGGAACATGAAAGTTCCTTACTGGTCCGTATCATTAGAAATATTAACCCAACACTCACACAACCTATTTCTGGGATGGCAGAAAAGATAAAGCTTGCCCTGCCCACCTCGACATGAAGGCATACAGAGGGAGCGGAGGTATAGCTCCACTAATTAACCTCGACACTAGACGAATTTGGGCGATTAGCTTCACGCACCACCCCATTACTGCCGGGAATGAACTCCGGTACCCACAGTAGGAGGGTAGCTGGACCCCACATTCGGTCTGGACGTTTTGGACACTAGAAAAATCAGTTGATACTGCGGGCATTCAAATCCCAAATGATCCAGCTCGTAGTCTAGCCATTATAGTATACCATTTAATATTATATTCGCTCTTGCACCCAATTTTCCTAAGTGGTACATCCCTCCGTGTTTTTTTAAACTAAATTCTGCAGGCATTTCTCGTGCCTTCTACGGATGGGAACCTCACATGCGATTACTCACATGGCACACAGTTTAATTCATATCTGTACGTACGCTGGGATAATCGGGGTAAGTGCTCACTCACTCCAGAGTTAAGAGTAAACTCCGTATGCTCGGTTGCTGGACTCAGTCCAAGCCCGCCCTGAGATTGCGTTCTGGTGTGCTGGTGCAGCACAGCGTCTGGCAGGCAAGACGGACGGTCTAACCATAAAACCGCAGGCGGAATCTGCTCTACGCCTGGGGTTACGTAGAGATCAGGATAAAGTTAATAAATCAAAATTGTATGACACTAAATGTGTGCACTGATTCTGATTGTGCAGAGGTACTATAATGAATTGTACAAATTCGACTATTAGATACACAAATTTACTGCCACTTAGAAAGTTGATTGTGAATAAAAGCCTCTACGCACAGCAGGCAAGGACCGAAAAATTTGTGAGATGCTGTACATAACAGTACGAAAACAAACACAATGCTTATACGACTTGAAATAGCTGAAATGTTCCAAGTTGAATTTAAGTCGTTCCTCTTTTATGATCCTGGTTTATAAAAGGTACTATAGATTTGCTGAATACCAAAGGTGACGATTAGTCCTAACTTATCGCAGCACGAATTTCGTGTACAGCGTCATACCTGTGATGTTACGTAATTCAAAGCAAACGCTTACAGACTCACCATTACAAACATCAAACAACTACTGTTTTTCTCGGAAATACGAGATGTTTATTCTGTGAACTATAAGGAGCGTATAAATAAACACGTGTGTGGGAAATTCAGAAACTTTACATACAAAGGCGGGTAGGTGATATGCAAAATCGCAGCAGCGCTTTCAAAGATTAAATAGCACATGGGTAAGTTCTTGTTCCACAAATCTCTCGAGTCTCTCTAAACAAAGCTTCTATCGGCAATTGCGTAGTGTAGGACAGTCTTTCTCAGCCGCTGGGCCGCGGCCCGGTACCAGGCCCTGGCATCAATTATACCGGGCCGCCAGAAGTTCTCCTGGAATTTGTTATTTTAGTGTTCTAAACAATTTTCATGAATAAATGTTTCATAGTGGAAATATTCTGAGGAGAAAAATATTCGTGAATGTGTCGAACAACTCAGACCCAGATGTTGGCCTGAGGAAACTACAATATGCTACAAGATTTCAAGAGTCCAGTGATTGATAACTAATTTAAATGTAATTTTATATTTATCAACATGCCACACCGTATAAATAAGGGTACGAATACACTTTATGATTATGCCATAATTAATTATTAATACTTATGTTAGTTTAATATATGAACTTAAAAAAATTTACGAGTAAATTTGTTGGGACCGGGCCCTCGTCTTTTGAAAAAAAGAATTTGCCGAGCCGCGGTCTCACAAAGGTTGAGAAACACTGGTGTATGAGATCTGAGGTCCACAAGACGATAGACACTTATGTTACAACCTTCTGAATTGTGACACCGTTCAGTCTGGTAAGTGGTTGCCTGTTGTGGAGAAACTTGCCTGCTTCAAACTTCACGGTCCAATATAACAACACGGTGTCACGAATCAGATGGACACAATCCAAACTCTCTACGGACCCATTTCCGTTCAGATACATTACGTAACATTTTCCCCGCCATAACCTCAAAAGTTCGTCACAGTCACCATGTTTGTAACTGTCAAAATCAAAGGACAAAAATGTTTCATGCACAATTCGTAGGTATGTTTATGACCCGTCTCCAAATAAATCACATATCTAGCGCCTGTTATTTATTAATTATGGTCATCAACAGAACAGTTTCGTCCACGATATCATGTCCGCGTAGCAACTTAGCCTCACGCGATATGCTCACCCATGTTCAAAGTTATGTTTTGTTTTTAAATGGGGCTAGCGTCCTTGATGATGGTGGCTGGCAGCAACTCTTCAGTGTCGGAGCACTCTGAAACATGAAAAGCTGTCGAGGTCGCAAAAGTAAGAGCGATAACCGCAAGTCTTGTTTACTACCTCAGGCAGCAAAATGAATTTTTATAAGAAACTACACGACGTTCCTTTTTTTCAATACTTCCGTGCGCAAAGACAGGCCGCCGACTTGGAAGTGTTCCTTCACACAGTCAGTGATCTAGCTGTGTAGCCACCCAGAATCCGAAAGCTGTCAAACGTAATATCACAACTGTCGGGCAGTGGCCGTATGTGTAACTTTCTGAACCTTCAAGAACTCACGAATAAATGGCAGTAGGGCTCATTCCAATAATTAACACTACATAAAAATTTGCATACGCATATGCACTCCATCGCATATCACCAAATCAAACCGGAAAGTAAATACTGGTCCCGTCGCCATTTTCTCACTTTACATTTTGTAGACACAATTATATCCTTCAATCAACAAAGCATTCTTTCAGACACCTATGAAGTCAATAATTACAGTATTGTTACCACTCCAGAACTTCGTCTTTGTATGCAATAATACAACAGATTTATGCGGGACGTGGTAGCTTCAAAATGTTCAAGGAATCACCTTATTTCTGAAAAATACAAAACAGTATAACCAATTAAGCCACATTTCCTTCAAAATATGCCCCCTGTGCAACTATACACTTCTGCCAGCGACTGTAAAGGTGTTGGAAACATTCCTGGAAGCCTGCTGTGAAAGTCTTTTCAGCTCTTCCATCGCATTCTATATTACGTCACTAGCATCACGAAAGCACCGTCCCTTAAATGCTGATATAAGTCGAGGGAACAGGTAAAAATCAACTGTAGCCACGGCATAAGAGTATGGGGATGTTCCAGTGCTGTCACAATATTCTTTACTGAAAAATTATTGACCAAAACCATCCTACGTGCTGCAGCATTCGTGAAGGAGAAACCATCTGTTGGTTCCCCATTTTTCGGGGAATTTCCTTCTGACCGCATCCCTAAGGCGATAAAAGTTATATTTCTTTATTAACAATAGCAAACCATGTAGATTACACCAGCGAATTCTGGAAAGTTTTTGAAGCTACGGCAAGTAAGCAGAAACATCATGCGACTTGTTATAGGATGTCGTTAAAATGAACCAATTTGTTCCAAAAAAGACATGCGTTAATGACACAGCCGTACACACTAGCATCGGAAAACACTTGCATTGATACGCTACATCCCGATCCTCTTGATCATTTTAAACGAGACTCAAAATAAAACCAAGGATTTCTCACTGTGTATCTAAGCATAGAACAAAACAAATTTTGAAACGTGATGGCGAAAGTACTTAGCAATTTTGATGTGGCAGGCACTTCAGTTCTACGCAAACTGGATTTGGTTTAATGAATTAGTTAACGCTGCCAAGTCTTTCATGTTCCAGCTAGAGGCTCGAGTCTGATTCAAGGCAAGTGAGTGTTGTTAATGCACAGGGGAAACGTCAGTCAACCACGAGAGAAGGCTGGTCTCTAGGAAGTGGGAAGATCGTATACTGACGGATGGTAATTACAGTTGCACGTCATGCTCACTCCTCAGTGTGACAAGCGGCTTGCTCAGTTGCAAAGTCTTCAACACGGTTAACCCAAAGCAAACATAAATGAAAAATTCATTTACACAATGCACTCTTTCAGTTTCGTATGGGCAGGCACATGGCATCCCCCGGTGAGGTCTGCAAATCTACAGCACCTACAAAATCCCTCAGAACTTATCAAGAAAACGTCATCCCACGGTTTACCACTAAACCCTTCATTAGTTTTTAACACGTTTCAACCAGCTAATATTTACACCAGCAAAATTTCCCTGTCTTCTCCAGTGATTATTTGACCGTATATGTTGTTCTTGTCAATATTTTCTTCTTCTTATCCTCCTCGTCATCCTCCTCCTCCTTCTCCTCCTCCTCCTCCATCATCTTCATCATCTTCATCATCATCATCTTCTTCTTCTTCCTCCTCTTCTTCTTCTTCTATGCTGCTACAGCTCAACTTGAGCCTTGTCCTCTTCAATCCTCCGCCGCCAGGCATTTCTATCCTCTGCCGACCTTCTCCAGTTCCTGCAATTCAATATTCTCTTAGCATCCCTACCCACTGCAACTAACTACCTCCCTCTGGGCCTTCCAACTGGTCTTCTCCCTCACAAGTATATTATATTATATTACATTACATTACACTATATTGTATTATATTATATCATATCATATATCATATTGACACCCGGTGGCAGTAATGCAATACACATTTACACATAAACAATACACAGAACAACACAATGACACAGAATACGCAGAACAGAACACACATTACAATAAGAATACATAAACATAACAATAAAATACACTCACACTCACTCACTCACTCCATGGTGCAGAGTTCTTCTTGAGAAGCTAACTGGTTTGCAGCTAGTCAAGAAATTCCCCGCATTTCATGGAACCCGAAGGTTCATTACCGTATTCACAAGCGTCCGCCACCTGTCCCTATCCTGGGCCAACCCAATCCAGTCCACATACCCACATCCCACCTCCTGGAGAT
>Ga0123352_10017365_pt1 | contig 11475 bp, 6 predicted proteins | sample TergutLab28metaG_FD_89700 | JGI IMG/M metagenome (GOLD analysis project Ga0123352, IMG submission 89700) | Labiotermes labralis P1 segment gut microbial communities from Petit-Saut dam, French Guiana - Lab288 P1 | ecosystem: Host-associated > Arthropoda: Insects > Digestive system > Gut ...
AGCTACTATCAGTATATCATAAGTAAATCAGTATATGTATATGTCTCCAAGCATATAAAAGATATATATATATATATATATATATATATATATATATATGAAGGTAAAGTGATCCCGTTAAAGGCCCGGTCTAGCCCAGAGGGTGGGTAGAGGTATAGCTCTACTCTTCCATGACTGCGACACTAGAAGGGGGTGAGTGGTCAGCAGCACGCCCCGGCCGCATTTTACCCTCGGAAAAGACACGGTACCCATTTTACAGGAGGCTGGGTGGAACCCAGGGCCGGTCTGGACGGGCAGAAAATCTCGTCCCCACCAAGATTCGATCCCGGACCGTCCAGGCCGTAGTCAGTCGCTATACCGACTGAGCTACCCGGCCCATATATATATATATATATACACATACACACATACATACATACACACAAAACAGTGTCTTATATCTTAGCATTCAGCGATCGCATAATGTAGTGTAACAGATTGGGAGAGAAAGACATTACAAACATTTAAATTATGTTTGTGCACTTACACTTGCAGTTACTTTCCCTTCACAGCTGTTGGAACGCCAGTTCAATGCCTCCTGTGGCATTAATCGGCGATTTGCTCCATGTCGTTCTGTGAGTCATCTGCTTAATTTCTAACGTTTCATGCCCATTACGATAGCAGCTGCTGCAAGGCGCGTACATTTCTGCATCAACGTTCTATAACAATTGGTACTTCAGTCTTAGATTGAAAATCGTCGCGGACTTAATAAGTTTTATAATACGTATTAGAAACCAAACCAAACCAAACCAAACTGCCCAGTAATAAATTAAAACAAAAACGGAGCAATTTCACTCTCGTGCAAATTCCCTGTTACCTTTAATAAGGTCTTTAACGTTCTTTATAGGCCGGTTCGCAAAATTGCGAAACACGGCAATTGGCTTCTTCACGTCCGTGTGTCCGTCCGTCTGCATGGAACAACTCGGCTCCCACTAGAAAGATTTTCATAAAAATTGATATTTGAGTATTTTCCGAAAATCTATCGAGAAAATTCAATTGTCATTAAAATCGGTTAAGATCAACGGTTAATTTACATGCAGAATAGTAAACATTTTATACCACATATCGCTCACTTCTTCTTAGAACGAGAAATGTTCCAGACAAAATTTTAGAGAAAATCAAAACACAGGTTTTGTACTCAATAATTTTTTTCGAAAATTCTGCCCTTTATGAGACAAGGTAAAAGAATGTGATAGAACCGGGTAGGCCTCAGATGACAATATGGCGCATGCACATTGCATGCTGGATACCGAAGGCTACAGGCACATACTCGTAATATGCAATAATTACTGCTTTTCAACAGCAACAATAGTTGCACTAATGGGCCTCGATGTTACATTTATTATACCTACATCGCCTAATTTGTTTTTATTAATTCCATATTCTAGTATTGTTAAGTCGTCCATTCCGCCCATCCTCGTCTATTAATCACTTCTTTATTACCCCAACCACATGCACATTACGTACTTGCTAAACCACTTCTTCAATACTACAACAAAATGCACTTTGTATATTATGTAAAAAGCTGACTGTTTTGAGAAAGCATACCAAGTTCTTCCTGAAGATGGTGTATAACACAGCGTAACATGTAGGAGAGATTTGGTAAAAAATATATATATAACAAATATATAATATACATTTGGTTGAAGTATTGAAAAAGTGATTAATCCACATTCCAGTGTTAAACAGAGGGGTTATGATTTCAAACATCTGCAGTCAGTATGTAAACAGAGCCACGAGGGTTGTTGGTGGGGAAACCTAAAAGGAAAAGACTGCTTGGAAGAACTGGGCTTGGATGGGGAATAAAATTTTTCTTAAAGAAAGACAAGTGAGGGCGTGAACTGGATTCTTCTGGCTCCGAAAAGGAACAGGTTGCGGAAACCTGTGGAAAAGGAAATGGACATTCATGCGCCATAAAATGCAGGGACTAGTCGAGGACATATAAACGTTTCAAAAGGGACATGATTACCCTAGTTCCACATACAACTTCTACCACTCCGAGGAGCTCCGCACGGCTGCAACGTACACGCTGCCTACCGTACTCTTAGGGGGATACATGGTTATAATCCCGACCAGAGATCGGCTACAATAGTTCTGGCCTATATCGTTGCTTCTACATGCCCTTCTGAGCAAGGGTTTCCCAAAATGAATTTGCACGATGGGAAGCAGTAACTATGTATTACACAAAAATATTATAATTTCAGTATTCTTAATTCAGAGGATGAATATTCCGTTGGACATAGTTTTATTATATGGAACTTACACATTAAAAAGACTTCATGTTTCGGCCGAAACATGAAGCTGGCTATCCTGCAAATGCCATATTGAATTTGTGTCCAATTGAATATTTCTCCTTTCAATTATTAACTAGTGCAAAGGAATGCGATACATTCAGGCTGCTATTATTATTATTATTAATATCATCATCATCATCATCATCATCGTCATCTCCTTTATGCAGGGTATTTATACCTCTATTTCTGAGAAAAAAAACTATGTCCCTAGGGAATACAGTGTTGCAGCTAGTCTGTTGTTACCATTCATGGTGCTTACATCGCTAGTTCTTGTGCTGATTCTATTGTACTTTTATATTAGTACTTTCCGAAATATGTGTTCAGTGCCAAATATGGTTGTTTTATGTAGTTCCTTGACTTCATGGTTTCCTGGTATGTTGCTCACGTATTTTCTGAATGACTTTGAAATGGTCCCAGTCGCCCCTATTATTACTGGTATCACCTTTGGTTTTACAGTCCACATGCCCTGTATTTCTATTGTAAGGTCTTTATATTTTAGAATCTTCTTGGCTTCGTTTTTAATCACATTTTCGTCTCCTGAGATTGCGACGTCTACTAACATACATGTTCCATTTTCATTATCACCTATTATGATGTCTGGTTTGTTGTTGGGGATAGTTCTGTCAGTTTGTACTTGTTGATTACACAATATGATTACCTTAACTTCTTGACTTGTTTCTACTGATATTGGTACATGTTCATACCAGTGTCTTTTATCCAACTGTACCCTTGCTTCCTTGCATATGTTGAAGTGTAGTTGTGCATTCATGTCTTTTTATGTACTGTTCTTTTGCCAGTATTGGGAATGTTGAAATTATGTGGTCTATTGTCTCATCAAATTTTGGCAAAGTCTGCATTTGCTATCCGTTTCTGTGTTCAATACGTTTGTTGAATAATATTTTGTTTGTAACGCTTTATTATTATTATTATTTTGTACTAACTTCACGTATAGAAGTAGACAAAAATCTGTTTCTGTTTTTAAATATGTGTAATAACATGTTAATATGCCCTAATTTAAGATTTATTTACAATTACTAACTTCTTTTATTTGTGATCTACGTTTTCAGCATCCCTTATAATGATTTTTATTACGGGTTCTGCTAAAGATTTGTTTCGTGGCCAAATTAAACTGATATAGACTACCCTAATCAACTGTCCGAAACTAATCTTAAAACATATCACAGATATTTTCCCAAGTATCCACCGCAGTTCACCTTTCAGAATCACCCAACAATATCTCTTTTGGCTGCAGTAATGCAGCCTCCAATAATGAATAAACAAACGATACGTTCTCGATATAAGCCTAGGAGACAATAAAGTGCTTGAGAAGCACTGGGTATGGCTCAGTGAGCCTCTCTGCGGTGGAACGACTTCGCAGTTCATTGATCTCTATCTCCATCTGTCAAAATCCTGTATTTCCATAATACTTATAACAAAAGCATGCATTTAAGGAACATATTCGACTTGTAACACAACCTGTTGGTAATAAAATTCGAGTTATGTGACAATTATTCTTGCAGCAATTATAATAATTACTGCTGTTTTTGCGTTTCGTGAATTGTATTAGCATGATATTTAAAACATTAAAATATACTGATCGTAATATTTTGGAAGTTAACCTTTTGGAAATTGTAATTAAATGGAAGATAAAGATGCAACTTATCGTAAACATACATTTAGGTCAACGTTTCTTACACAAAAGATTATATTTTCATTCCCTTAGAGTCTAAAAATCAGTAAAAAAAACTGTTTCATTACACGGACTTCGAACAGTTTAATTAGGGCTATATGGCGTGTTACTTCATGTTGGGCCTGTAAAGTATCTTTACGGAGCAAGTACAGAGCTGGAACATTCAGTCTTTCCTTACATTCGAAACTCTTTAGCACTGCAATGTAAAGTCCCTGTGTCGCCTCTTTCCTTCCACGCTCTTTCATCTGGCGATTGCCAGAATTCATTATACTGTTTATGCACAATTCGACATATTTGGTATTTACAAGACTTATCACCATGTGGCGCCGCAGTCGCAAATAAAAGGACATGACGTCATGTCACATCATTTTCAAAACCCGATTTTAATGACAAGAATAATTCAGTTTGTGTTCTTTAAATGTCATATGTCAGTTAAACAATTAAAATCTCTTATTAATGTTTCGGTTAACACTGATTATAAGTGTGTTACAAAATTTACATAATAAAATGGTGTAATGCGTGTGGTAGCAGCTTTAAGGGTGACAGGTAGGAGTTGTACAGTACGTGGGCACGGTATGGAGACATACGAGGGAGTTTAGGAAGAGGTCAGATACAGCTCCGCGCGTTACTAGCCTCGGCACTGGGTGCAAGTCACGGATAATCTTGAAGCCTCGGCCTCTGTACTCGCGGTGAATGCGCGCTGGGTACCCCCCGGACAGGAGGCTATATGGGCTGTACGTTTTGGAGTCAATGTTATAAATATACGTGACGTACAAAATTTCACTGTTTCAGCGCAAATTATTTTAAGGAAATCCAGGTGAAGAGACTGTAATTTAGAACTCATGACTAAGAAAATTTTTAACTCTTGTACCAAAGTCTTGTTATTGGCGTTTTCCACATCAAATGTTGGTACCACCGCATTCCACTACTGGTACCGCTTTATTATTATTATTATCATCATCATCATCATCATCATCATCATTTGATATTGACACATTTACGTATAAAATAGTACTAATATTTACAACATAATTGTGCTCTTTATACGAAATACGATGTTTACACTTCTTGGTCGCATTCCGAAGGTCACAGATGGAACACCAATTTGAGGCAGACTTTGCTGACTTAAGTCTTTTCAGACAAAATTCAGTCTAGTGTATTCAAACCACGCCGAGACCACATTAATCCGGTTGCTTTCCAATTACTCAGTCACAATTATTCGACGCTATGTAACACTGACCGGTGCTGCAATTTCATAAAGTAACAAAAGCACCAAAGTTGTACCAGCTGCCTATATGCGTCACGCTTAGCTTGAACTGGGGGTCCCCAGTCAACACTGATATATCAATTTTAGAGCAATGTAAACAAAAAAATAAAGAGCCCTGGCTGTTTTTACAGAAGCAAAATCTGGCGAATTGCAAATAATATGTCTTAATTTCATGAATTTCAAAACATTCGCTGCATTTCAACTGTACACAGATACTGGAAACAGGAAACAAAATACAAATTTTTATATCAAAGGAATTTGTTCTTAAAGATTTCGAAATAAAGTTCTGTGCACAAGCAATATATTCTTTCTTGATCATGTAGTTAAACACACTAGAAAGAGTATTATTAACATATGCCGACATAAATACCTGGTTTTAAAGAAAGAATTCATACACCCAAATAGCATTTTTTATTAAATCTTCGTTCTTGTGTACACCGACTTCTGACACACCAATTTCTGCTTCTCATACATACATATACGGACTAAGGCTTGTGGTTACTTAGCCTGGCAGTACGATTTAAACCCTGACCACTAAACAGAATAACGACGATGCAAAGCAAGACTCTTGTCTCACAACAGTTCCGTTTCGCGTCACACAACCAGCCACCTTAGTTGGGATGTTCTTAATTTTATTTCAGTAAAGAAATATGATTAAACTATGGGTCGAAAACTGAGTTGAGTATCACTGGAGGTTAGAATGTGATTAGGCAGTTTGAGGAGAGTCTTTCGTTCGCTTCGCTTCTTCATCCTGCTACTGACCTTGTTTGTTGACCTACTTCTCGCGCCAAGGCCGTTAACTCTGAGGCAGCAGTGATTTCTAGGTCGACCACCTGGCGACTACTTCACTCGCTCGCTATCGATCTACATCTGCAGCAAACTGAAGTCGAACCCAGGACACACGAATACACCATGCAACAATTTCCATTCTCCACAATGTGTCCTATCTTCAGAGAAACGAGATTTATTACCAGCCTATACAAAATACGTTGCTGGCATTTTCAAGAGACAGAAGGTAGGAAAGGAGTAATTATAGGCCGCGCTGAGAGTGGGGGGGGGGGGACGGAGGGGGCTGACAATATTCATTTAATCAGCCTATACCTAGACCGAGCCGCTCACAGTTGCCGTGCCTTCCAAGCCTTGAACATTAGACCCTCCAATTTACGGACCAACATTTAGCGTATTTTTTATATACCGAAGCATATTTTGGGGCCCAAACTTTTCGTAAGTACTGAGTCAGTCCTGTAGAAGGGCAAAAAGTCAAATAGATACTTGCAAATTTTCAGAAAATTTTGAATTTTTCCCTATTTTTTTTAAAATAAAATTTGTTGACGACTCTTTCAACACAAATAGTTCTTTACACACCTATGAATTACATCTGTCGCTGCGGAAGAAACAGGACGAGAAGCTGCACTTCAGGACACCTTTTTGATCTTTGCCTTCAAAGTGACCAGACGTATCAGCAGAACATATGAAATAAAATTGATTTTTTAAAAATATGTTAGCGATAAAGTTAATACGCATGGGAACAAAGAAAAAGTGAGCAGAAATCTCGATCACATTAAAGTGTAAAGGAAACATCAGAATTAACTGAAAGCTAAAATCTGATGTGAGCTTAACAGCCGTGTATAAGGTGTGAGGTTAAAAGCGCGGTGTCTGGAGTTAGAAACAGGAAATCAGATCTTCAGAAATATTTATTAGATATTTTCTGATACTGAAGTTGAGCCAAGAAAACAAACAAAACCAGCAAAACTGTGCGTTTAAAATGAAATGTGACTAATAGTGAGGTAAATATCAGTCATGAAACCACAAATATGGTATTATGGATTTATGATGGTATTTAATAGCAAAAAATAACTACATGTTTCTGCCAATAGCGGCCATCTTCAGGTTATTACAATTTTGCTCAAAGAGTATCATATGTATGCCTAAATTGCGAGGTGATGCTGAGATCTCATCATCGTTACGCGTTGAAGTCAGTTTATTTAGTGGGAAGTCTAATGGTCATTGACCATTAGACTTCCCACTAAATAAACTGATTTGACCATTAGACTTCCCACTAAATAAACTGATTTTAACGCGTAACGATGATGAGATCTCAGTATCACCTCGCAATATAGGCATATATATGATACTCTTTGAGCAAAACTGTAATAACCTGAAGATGACCGCTATTGGCCGAAACATGTAGTTATTTTTTGCTATTAAATACCACCATAAATTCATAATACCATAGTTGTGGTTTCATGACTGATATTTACCTCACTATTAGTCTTTTCTACACACAACGGGGATGACACACCTCAGAATAAAGTGTGACGTTGCATCTCTCTTGCTGTGTGAGCCTCGGAGGTGTACAGACAATATCTGCTGCCGATAAGATGGCGGAGAATATGAACATTTAGTTTATAGCAAGTGATGGTTGGCTTCAACGATATGAAAAGTGGCACAGCTTGGCAAGTAGGCGCGCATTCAGTGAGGCTGTCAGTGTGTCTATCAAAGAGACAAGAGTCCTTCAGAATAGAGTTGTCTAGAGTTGAGTGAGGGGCAGTACCCTTTACATTTCTTGTAAAAATAATATTTTACATTTTGAAATACTCCTTCGATATGGGAACATTTTTACGGGAATTAAACATAATTTCTCAGGTAACCAACATTTTTATTTTAACAGACAATCCCCCTCCCCTCTTGTTAGGCCGTTAAGTCGAGGGTCTCCTGTACTCCCGTCTGTCACTTGGGCACTGGGTTCGTGGATAAGAATTCCTTTCGGTGTACGGATATGTATCCTGCAGGGTGAGTTCCCATTCAAGGAGTCGTAACAGATTTCTATAAACTATTGACGAGGAAATGTTTTCTCCCTTCACACCATAAAGGCGCACAGGGAGAGTAGAGGCAAAACTCCATTCATTCTTAACTTTTAACCTCTGCACTGGATAGAGGGAAGTGCTTAACTTCAGGCCCCCTTCTCTTTATTGCCGGAAAAGAATTCCCGTACCCTTTGAATAATAGGTTATGTGGGCCCCAGAGCCGGTCTAGACCTTTTCGAAAAAAAGAAAAATCTCTTTCCCCTACCGGGATTCGAATCCCGAACCTGACAGTCGGTAGCATAGTAGCTAAACCGACTGTGCTAGCCTGGCTGCTCTGTAACTTGTTAAATAATTAATAGGTTTTATGGCATTACAACTCAGTAGCATGTTCAATATATGCCCTTGATAAAAATCTTAAAACAAAAACATGTGGGACAAAAATTACGGTGGTTGTAACTTTTAATTTGTGTAATTCATTTAACTAAGGAGAAGCTTAATGATCTGTACTGCTCACCCAATACTGTTCGGGTAACAAAATCGAGAAGAATGAGATGGGTGGGGCATGTAGCGAGTATGGGGGAGAGGATAAGCGTATACAGGGTTTTGGTGGGGAAACCTGAGGGAAAGAGACTACTTGGGAGGCCCAGAAGTAGATGGGAGGATAATATTAAGATGGATATTCAGGAAGTGGGATGTGGGAATATGAGCTAGATCGAGCTGGCTCAGGATAGGGACAGGTGGCGGGCACTTGCCGATGAGGTAATGAACTTTCGGGTTCCATAAAATGCAGGGAATTTCTTGACTAGATGAAGACATGTTAGCTTCTCAAAAAGGACTCTGCTCCATGGAGTAAGTAAGTGAGTGAGTAAGTAAGTAAGTAAGTAGTTCGTGTAACAATGAAATTTACAAACACATGTAGCAACCCAGGAAATGAAAGCCTTATGATGTATTGGCACTATGCACCTCTGAAGGGGTTGGGATGCGGAGAAAAACGAGATACCTACATTCAAATAATAATTATTTAAATGAATAAATTTCTTATGAGACTATATCTTATTGATCATTTTCAGAAATATCTGTGGGGTTCTGCAATGCATTTCCTGTTCCAATTCTATAGCGCGCCAACATTTTTGCCAACTGGATTTTTTAACATGCAGTTAATGCAATAAACCCGATACCATATTATTGAAAAACACGTGCTTATCTATAAGAGAGATGACAGCGTTCATCTTTGTACTCAGACTATTGGCCATACTGTCTGACCTTCAACACCATTTCCTTGTTACTTGATTTAAAGTAATTTTGAAACTGCAAATTTATATCAATAACATATTAGTATTCCAAGCGATAGTATGATGCAAATGTATATATACAAATATTAACTAATCTATGATTATAGGCCGTGTCATTTAGGAGACAGGTACCGACGTTTCGGAGGAAAGCATAACGACCTTGGAGATGGAGGCAGCATGTTTATCCGAAAGTGTGTATCTGCCTACCACACTACACAGTGTAACACAATGCTGGTCTCATTACAACTTATACCTTATTGGTTATCGTAACCCGTAAGGTACAAAACCAACGCACACGATAACACAAGCCCTTGCATGCCACGCAATTCCTGGCCAACTTTGGTGCCCGAAAGTTTATTTCGTTGCTCATAGCACACAGCTTCTCAACAGCAACATGAATCAGTTGAATTCAGTTCACACGCTCACAATACGAACGTTAATTATTACTGTCTTCCGGGATACTACTGCCACCGGGTGTTTTACTGCTGCCACCGGGTGTTTTACTGCTGCCACCGGGTGTTTTACTGCTGCCACCGGGTGTTTTACTACTGCCACCGGGTGTTTTACTACTGCCACCGGGTGTTTTACTGCTGCCACCGGGTGTTTTACTACTGCCACCGGGTGTTTCACTACTGCCACCGGGTGTTTTACTGCTGCCACCGGGTGTTTTACTACTGCCACCGGGTGTTTTACTACAGCCACCGGGTGTTTTACTGCTGCCACCGGGTGTTTTACTGCTGCCACGGGGTATTTTACTGCTGCCACCAGGTGTGTACTACTGACACCGGGTGTCAACCCAATTGCAGTTGACAAATATAACAATATCAATATCAATACCAATATCAATATAAATGATGAGGCGTAACTGCCTGCCTCACAGCCAAGCATTTTTTATTGTCCACATGACGAATTACGTTGTTTCTGTCCGTTTTTAATACTTGCCTTTCTGTTTTATGTTTCTGGTAATGTAGGCTCGTGATAATAATAAACTAAACATAACGCCATGCGTTAGGGTAGCAGTATGTCTACATCTCGGAGGAATTTCCTACATCCATCATCAAGGCAGAAAATTGCTCATTTCTAACAGACTTCTTAGCGCTAAGTCTAGTCAACGCAGAAAGCTAACCCTGTACAGGCCAGCACAAGTCCTTAGGAATCCAGGAGGTTGAGGCTCCCAAAATTTCTAGACAGTCAGCAAAAGAAGGTGGCAATGTTGTTAGCCCTACGCACCAACAGCCTTTACCCCCGAGTTATAACCCAGTTACTCAATTCTATCGGAGGCAGTGTCGACTCCAAGGACATATCGTGGCAGGAAGTACTAAGTTAATGACCAAAACGGGATCGACTGCGAGACCTTCCGGCTTGTAGCCCAGTGCCTCGACCAACTGCGCCACTGTGTGCCAGTCACCGCAGTGAGAACCTTACATATCAATTTTTAAATGGCCATCACATCCAAGTCTCGTGCTCCCAAGATGGTTAGATATGGACGCATCAATTATCCTCCAATCTGTAGTGTTACAAACGTAAATATATATTTAATAATAATAATAATAATAATAATAATGACAATAACTATAATGAACGTAAGTAAAACAAAGTCACCCCTCTGATTATCATGTTGTGAATATATATTAGGCAGTAAAGGTTTCACACATTGTTAATCTCAGCATTAGAAGAAGATAAATATCAGATTCACGCACTGGTCACTGTACCCCAGTAAAAGGGACCCTACTTTACATTATGTGGGGGGCTGTGTGGGCCTTAGAGTAGGCTTAGACCGCGAGAAGAAGAAAAGACCACCTACACCTACCAAGAATCGAACCCTGATCGTCAAATCCATGACCAGTTAATTTGCCGACTAACTTTTCCCAACTAATAATACTAATACCAATACCACTACAAACACTACTACTACTACTACTACTACTATAATAATAATAATAATGGAACCTGAAATGTACGATTGTACCAGTAATAATTGGAGCCACTGGAATAGTAACGAGAAGCTTAAAGAAAAATTGGGAAACGCTACCGGGAAAACATGCGATAGAGTCACTACAAAAGACAGCTATACTTGGAATATCAG
>Ga0123352_10017366_pt1 | contig 11474 bp, 11 predicted proteins | sample TergutLab28metaG_FD_89700 | JGI IMG/M metagenome (GOLD analysis project Ga0123352, IMG submission 89700) | Labiotermes labralis P1 segment gut microbial communities from Petit-Saut dam, French Guiana - Lab288 P1 | ecosystem: Host-associated > Arthropoda: Insects > Digestive system > Gut ...
GTCTCCTTCCTAAGTGATTTGATTCGTCGTAAAATCATTATATCACTTTGAAGGTTTGGAGGCCTTGTTTTTTGTTACCTATCTATTGTAGCAGAACATATTGAAAATTTTTGGGGCGGTTAGGAATAGGGTCAGGCCAAGGGCTGCGCCAAGGGTGTTGTGGATGATATCTTCGATGGAAAATACGCCGCGGTGGGTGACAAGCTGGGCAATTTCTATGGCCAGTGATGTCAGCAGGGCAATCGGCAGGGCAAGGCAGCTTTTGCGAAATTTTGCGGATAGCAGAGGCATAAAGATACCCAGGGGCACGAACATGGCGATGTTGAGTATGGCATTGCGTATTTCTATGATGGCCAGGTGGCGCGGGGCATTGGCGGCACGACGGTAGGATGCTAGGGGGTGTAGTTCAATCGTGGCTACGGTGGCATCGCGAGATAGAAGGGTAATGTATACCATGACAAGAATATAAGCGGCGAAGGCTGCTATCAGCAATATACGTTTGACGGGTAATTTATCCATAATCGTATCATACCATATTTTGGGAATTAAATCAAGCATTGAAATGATGTTGGGATTGAGTTATAATTAGAAGAAAGACCGTGAGGGGCCATGTTATGACTAGAATTAAGAAAATATCTGCGCTGCTGATGTTGACGGTAGCCTTGACGTTCGGCGCATTTTCGGTGCATGACGATACAAGCACAGAAATACAGGTTGTGTTGGATGGCGATGTGTTGGAATTCGATGTGCCGCCGATGATTATTGATGGCCGCGTGATGGTGCCTGTGCGGGCTATATTTGAGGCATTGGGAATGGAAGTTGAATGGAACCTGTGGGATATGCCAGATGGCATTGATAGGTGGCAGGTTAGGTCACAAACATGGGGTGATACCGGATATAGCGCAGCAATTTGGATGTTTATTGGCGAATACATCTTGCATATCGGCGTTGTTATGACCATAGGGGATTCATTGCATCAGGAGCGGTTTGAATATGAGTTAGATGCGCCGCCGATGATTGTGTATGACCGCACGCTGGTGCCGATGATGGCGATATCGAAAATTTTTGGGGTAGATGCACGATGGTGTGGTGAAACAAAAACTATTACAATAGAAACTAGCGAACAATGGCATAGACATTGGAGCGAATAGGAGGAAATGAGACGATGAAAGAATTTTACACGAAAAACCGCGAGAAGGTAGGCGCAAAGCTGGAAAATGGCAGTATGTTGATTGTTTTCGGGGGCGTTGCACCTGTTAAGCGCGGGGATGAATTTTATCCTTTTGCGCCACAACGTAATTTCCTGTATTCTACAGGTATTGACAAACCAAATCTGGTGTATATCCAGAAAAAGGATGCCGAAGGCAAGACAAAGGAAACCTTGTATTTGGAGCGTTTTGACGAACTGGTGGCAAAATGGGATGGTGCTGCGCTGGATGCGGATGCAGCAAAGGAAATATCTGGTATTGAAAACTATGCGTACATTGACGAGCTGTACGGCCACGTAGCGGCGTCTATGGTAGGCCGCATGGAAAAAATACGCACCGTTTATCTGGATTTGGAAAATCGTAGCCTAACCGCACCAAATACGCCGGAGCTGGATTTTGCCAAGCTACTGCGCGAAAAGTTTCCTGATGTTACCATCAAAAATGCGCATCCCGTGTTTTCGCAGGTGCGCCTGATAAAGTCCGATGAAGAGGTTGCTAATATCCAGAAGGCCGGAGAAATTACCGGCGAGGCGTTTTTGGCGATGCTAAGAAATGTACGCCCCGGCATGATGGAATACGAGCTGGAAGCGCATTTGGACTATACATACAAGAAAAATGGCTGCCGCGACAGGGCTTTCCGCAGTATTGTAGCCAGCGGCAAGAATGCATGTGTGCTGCATTACGGCGACAATAATTGCCAAGTTGCTGACGGCGGTTTGGTTTTAACGGACTTCGGAGCACAATGGAAATGGTACAGCGCGGATATTTCGCGTACATTCCCGGCTAACGGCAAGTTTACGGAACGTCAGAAGCAGCTGTATAATATCGTGTTAGGCGGCATGAAGCTGGTGTTTGGATTGATAAAGCCGGGTGTGGTGTTTAAGACACTGCAAGAATCATTGCAGGCGTATTATGTTGATGAGCTAACAAAAATTGGGCTAATTAAGGATAAAGAAGAGCTTAGCAAATACTATTATCATGGCGTTTCGCATATGCTGGGCCTGGAAACCCATGATGTAGGCAACGACCGCGAGCTGGTGCTGGCAGAGGGCATGGTATTTACCGTGGAACCGGGGCTATATATAGCCGAAGAGGGCATTGGCATACGCATTGAGGACGATGTGCTGGTGACGGCAGATGGATATAAAAATTTAACTGTTGGTATCATCAAGGAAGCTGATGAAATCGAAGCATATATGGCGCAGCATGCGTGATTTTAAGGAAGAGGATATGTATGCCCCGGTGAAGGGGTTCTTTGAGAAGCAGGGCTATGTTGTACGCGGAGAGGTTAAGCGGTGCGACATGGCCCTTGTGAAGGGTGACGAAATCGCTATCGTGGAGCTGAAAAGGTCATTTAATATTTCACTATTGTACCAGGCGTTGGACAGGCAAAAAATGGCCAATATGGTGTTTATTGCTATTCCACGCAAAGCATTTATGGCTAAGCGCAGCCATATTTTGCATATCTTGGAAAGAATGGGCATTGGGCTACTAACCGTAGCTATGGACAGTGGCATGCGGCTGGTAGAAGCGCATCTGTTGCCCAACATGAAGCAGCCGCGCAATAATAAGCGCACAAAGGCATTGTTGGCAGAGTTTAATGGGCGGACATTTGATGGCAACATGGGTGGTTCAACCGGGCAAAAGCTGCTTACGGCGCATAGGGAGCGTAATTTGCATATTGCGTGTGCGCTGGAAAAAGCAGGTGCTGTTAAGCCGTCAGTGCTAGTAAAAACATACAATTGTATTGATTATGCTCAACGTCTACTGGCAGTTAACGTATATGGGTGGTATGAGAAAGTTGAACGAGGAGTTTATGGGTTGTCAGAAAATGGCATGATGGCCCTTGATGACCCGCAATATGCCGAGGTCGTTGCGTATTACAGAAGGGCGGTAGAGGCTTGTATAACCGAAGAAAAACAAGAGTAATCGAAGTTGGGGGCATGGCCATCGGCGGCGATAATCCTATACGCATAGAATCCATGACAAATACCATGACTGCCGATGTCGAAGCTACAGTCGCACAAATTCAGACTTTGGCGGCGGCTGGCTGTGAAATTGTGCGGCTGGCTGTGAACAATTGTGCGGCTGCGGCGGGTTTTGCTGAAATCAAGCAACTTGTTCCCGATATTCCATTAATCGCGGACATTCATTTTGACCATAGGTTGGCCATTGCCGCTATAGAAGGCGGAGCGGATAAAGTTCGCATAAATCCCGGAAACATAGGGGATAGGTCAAAGGTTTCGGCCGTGGTCAGTGCCGCCAAGGCTCGCAGCATACCTATCAGAATTGGCGTAAATTCGGGCTCGCTGGAGCTTGAGTTGGTGGACAAATACGGGGGCGGAACAGCGGAAGGATTGGCAGAATCGGCCTTGCGCAAAATACAAATGATAGAAGATTTAAATTTTGACAACATTGTGGTATCTGTAAAGTCCAGCAATGTCCCTATGACCATTTTGACTCATAAAATTTTTGCGCCGCAAATAGACTATCCGCTAAACATAGGTATTACAGAAGCCGGAACATTATATAGCGGCACAATAAAGTCTACCGCCGGGCTTTCATCTCTACTTACCAACGGTTTTGGAGATACTGTGCGTATCTCTTTAACTGCTGACCCGATTGAAGAAATTAAGGTTGCTAAGGAGCTGTTGAAAGCCCTGCAATTGCGGCAGTTTGGTCCAGAAATTATATCCTGTCCAACATGTGGGCGTACAGAAGTTGACCTCATAGCCCTTGCAGATGAGATTTCGCAACGTATTGCTCATATCACAGTACCAATGAGCATTGCCATAATGGGGTGTGCTGTTAACGGGCCAGGAGAAGCGAAAGAAAGTGATATTGGGCTGGCCTGCGGTAAAGGATTTGGGTTGCTTTTTGCGAAAGGTGAAGTTATACGAAAAGTATCGGAAAATGAAATGATGGGGGCATTGCTTGCCGAAATAGAGCGACTAGAGAAGGAAAAATTAGGATGAACGAGCATGTGAAGAGTGTTAGTGAGGTTTTTAAGGATTTAAAATTGGGCGGCGATGTGCCAGAAAGTTTGAAAAATGCGGCAGTTGCGAGTGTTAAGCTTATCGGTCACAAAAAGAGGCTTGAGGTACGCGTGATACCTCAGGACGTTGTAAAAGTTGCCGACATTGTAGCTTTAGAGTGCGAATTAGTTGCATCAATTGATATTGTGGAAGAAATTGATATTATTGACATATACAGACATGACAATCCGCGTGATTACATTGCGGACTTTTGGCCGAATATGCTGCATAGATTGCATAAATCCAGCACGTTTGCGGCGGAAATTATCGCACAGGCTGCATGGAAATTAGATGATATAGAGGACATTCTGCATATTGATACAGCCAGCGATATGGATGCGATATTTAAAAAATTAGGTGTAGCCGCTAGCATATCCTCTATACTTTCAGAATCATTGCAACTAGGTGTAAGGGTTAATTTTGGTTGCAACCCCGCTTTGAAGAAAAAAGAAAGAGCGAAAGAAAATACCGCGACAGTTTTTGCAGCAAAACCTGTCACAATTGCACCAAAACCAATCGTTTCAAAGAGCGCTAACAGAGTTGTCGCAAAAGTTTCCGGGGAAATACGACCTTTGGATGCAAATTTCTACGATGGCGAAAGTGTGGTTGTGGCCGGAAAGATTTTTCGACACGAGGTGCGTGAGACCAAGAACAAGAAGCTTTTGCACAGTTTTGACATCACAGATGGAACATCTTCTATGACAATAAAGTATTTTTTAGCAAAGGAACGGGAAGCAGACTTTGCAGATTTGCTTGCAGTTGGGTCCGGAATTAAAGTGGCAGGAAATGTACAAAACGATAAATATAGCAATGAATTAAATATTATGGCAAATCGTCTTGGAATGCATGATGTTGAAGAAACGCAAAAAAGGTCGGACAACGCCGCCGAAAAGCGTGTAGAACTGCATCTGCACAGCAATATGTCCGCAGTAGATGGCATTACGCCTGTGGGCGATTTTATCGCGCGGGCGGCGGCTTGGGGTCACGATGCGGTAGCCATCACAGACCATGGTGTGGTACAGGCTTTCCCGGATGCGATGGCGGCAGCAAAAAAGGCTGGAATAAAGGTGATTTACGGTGTTGAGGCGTATCTGGTGGATGATTTGGCGCTTTCCATCGTTACACGCCCCGGCGATGTGCTGTTGGCTGATGATTTCGTAGTTTTCGACATCGAAACAACAGGCTTTAACCGCGAAGACTGCGCCATTATCGAGATTGGTGCAGTGCGTGTGCAAAACGGCGAAATTACAGCGCGTTTTGACCAACTGATAGACCCGCGCCAGAAACTGCCAACAAAGATTATAGAGTTGACACATATCACAGATGATATGCTGGTGGGCAAGCCGACCATAGACACTGTACTGCCCGAATTTCTGGCATTTGTTGGCAACGCAACATTGGTTGCACACAATGCGGATTTTGACATGGGGTTTTTGGAGCACCATGGCTCTGTTTTAGGCCATAGTGTGAAGAACCCGTATTTATGCACACTACAGCTATCGCGAGCATTGTTTCCGGAGCTAAACCGCCATGGCCTGGCCGCCATGGCCAAGCATCACGGTGTTTCATTGGACAACCACCATCGCGCCACAGATGATGCGGCGGCATTGGCTGACATATTTTTGCAACAAATGAAAATTTTGCAAGAACAAAAAATCGTCACATTAAATCACATAAATCTGCGATACTCCAAAAAGATTGATATTAAGCGGTTGCGGCCGCATCATGCAGTCATATTGGTAAAAAATGCTGTAGGTATGCGTAATCTATATGAACTCGTGTCCAAGTCGCATATTGACTATTTTCACAGACATCCCAGAATCCCCAAAAGCGAGTTGTCGCGTCTGCGCGATGGCTTGATTGTGGGCACCGCCTGCGAGGCCGGCGAATTTTATACCGCTGTACGCGAAAGCAAGTCTGCCGAGCATATCGAGGCTCTGGCAGAATTTTACGACTATTTTGAGATTAGCCCGATGACCAATAATATGCATTTGGTACGCAAAGGCGATGTAGAGGGCGGAGTTACAGCTCTGGAAGAAATTAACAGGCGCATTGTGGAACTGGGCGAACGATACGGCAAGCCCGTTGTAGCCGCTGGTGATGCGCATTATCTTGACCCCGACCAAGATATCTATCGCAATATCATAATGGCCGGCAATGGCTTTAAAGACCTGGATAATCAGCCTCAACTGCATTTTATGACGACTGATGAGATGTTGGCGGAATTTGCCTATCTGGGCGAAGCCAAGGCCCACGAGGTGGTTGTGACCAACACCCGCGCCATCGCCGCCATGGTGGAAGATGTGCTGCCTATCCCCAATGGCAGCTTTCCACCTTCCGTGGAAGGCAGCGAAGAACAGTTGGAAGAAATTGTTATCAGCCGTGCCAAGGCAATATATGGCGATCCACTGCCCGAAATCGTGCAAAGCCGTATGCAGCGCGAGCTTGATGCCATTATTGGCAATGGTTTTGCGACCTTTTATGTTATCGCACGACAGCTGGTTGTAAACTCTATGGAAAATGGATATCTAGTGGGCTCGCGTGGCTCTATCGGCTCCAGTTTTGTGGCAACAATGGCGGAGATTACAGAAGTTAACCCGCTTTCGCCGCATTATTACTGCCCTGGCTGTCAATTTACAGATTTTGATTCCGAGACCGTCCGCAGGTTTGCAGGCGCTTCCGGATGTGACATGCCCGATAGAAATTGTCCAAATTGCAACACCCAGTTAAAAAAAGACGGTCATACTATACCATTTGAGACCTTTCTTGGCTTTAACGGTGATAAGGAGCCGGATATCGACCTTAATTTCTCCGGCGAATACCAGGGCGAAGCACACAAATACGCCGAGGAGCTGTTTGGCGAAGGCTATATTTTCAAAGCGGGCACCATTGGTACCATCGCCGAGCGCACGGCTTTTGGTTATGTAAAGAAATATCTGGAAGAGCAAGGCCGAAGCGAGCGCACCGCCGAAATTAACCGCTTGGTAGGCGGCTGTGTGGGCATCAAGCGTACCACAGGCCAGCATCCCGGTGGCCTGATGGTTGTGCCAAAGGGCAAGAGCATATATGAGTTTACGCCTATACAGCGGCCCGCAAATGACGTGAATTCCGATGTTATCACCACGCATTTCGACTATCATTCCATCGAGGGTCGCCTGTTTAAGCTTGATATTCTGGGGCACGATGTGCCCACCATCATCCGTATGCTGTATGATATGACCGGGCTTGACCCAAGAACCGTTGATATTGCAGACCCGGATGTGGTTTCGCTGTTTTCCGGCCCGGCTAAGCTGGGTGTTACGGACAAGGACATCGGCAGCAAAACCGGCTCGCTGGGCCTGCCGGAGTTTGGTACCAGTTTTGTACGCCAGATGTTGATGGACACAAAGCCTGCCAGCTTTGCAGAGCTGGTGCGTATTTCCGGCCTTTCACACGGCACGGATGTGTGGCTTAACAATGCCGCCGACCTAATACGCCAAAAAACGGCCACGCTAAAGGAAATTATTCCCAGTCGTGATGATATAATGGTATACCTGATTTTGAAAGGCGTTCCGGAGCTGGATGCCTTCAAAATTATGGAAAATGTGCGTAAGGGCAAGGGCCTAACAGAGGCCGAAGAGCGCATAATGCAGGACTGCCGCGTGCCCAAATGGTATATCGAAAGCTGCAAAAAAATTAAGTACCTGTTTCCAAAGGGCCACGCTGTGGCCTATGTGATGATGACAATGCGCATAGGATATTACAAAATACACCATCCCGAGGCTTTTTATGCCGCTACTTTTTCGGTGAAAAGTGATGATTTTGACTATGTACATATGTGCCTTGGCCCGGAAATTGCGAAGACCGAGATGCGCCGCATAAACCTTGCTGGCAATGAGGCCACACAAAAAGACGAAAAATCCATGGTGCTTCTGGAGCTAGTGAACGAGATGTACGCCCGCGGGCTAAAATTCGCCAAGCTGGATATTTACTGCGCCCATGCCACAAAATTTCAGATAACCGATGACGGTCTAATGCCGCCGCTATGCGCCGTGGCCGGCCTGGGCGAAACGGTTGCAGATACCATCGTAGCTGCCCGGGAAGATGGCGAGTTTTTCTCCATAGAGGATTTAAAGGCCCGTACAAAGGTAAATAAGAATGTGGTGCAGCTATTGAAAGATAACGGCGTGTTGGATGGGATGCCAGAGACGGAGCAGTTGACGTTGTTTTAGGGAGGGATGCTATGCCAACGAAATCTAGTACAAGTGCGCTTCGTAAAATTGGTTTGATACTGGCAATAGTTTTTTCAGTGATTATCTTGATGCCACTTGTTTCCTGCGTAGCTTGCGTTGCCTGTACTATGCGCGAGAATATCCCTCTTGAAGAAGCTATCCCTTGGGGCGTATGGGAAAGTTATGACCCACCTATGGTCTTGCATATCAGTCCTGAATATAACATTGCTTTGGTTAATCACACTAATGCTTACCCCGGCATTTTGTTTGCAGAAGACAAGGAAATAAAGTTGCATGTTACATTCCACACCAACCCGGGGATGATAGGCAGATATAGGGCTCACTGGATGACCATCCAAGACATTAACTTCTACTATGGCAGCGATTACTTTCGCGTGCGCAGTCGTGGTGATGATTTTGAAGTCCGAAGAGATGGACGCCTGCGTCTACGCATGGGGCCCGCCACAGATTCAACAGCAATATTTTTCCATCGCCTGGAAACCTACGACCCCATAGACCTGAACGACTGGCTCGCGCCATAATGAGGTGATTGCATGATAAAGAAATCCGTAATAACACAAATACAATCAGTATTGTCAACACTTGTAGCTTTCATTATGGTGCCATTGCCGCTGCGCGTACTGCTGCACCGACATTATACGCGTAAATATCCAATAATGATTGATGAAGGTAAGACGCTATGATTAGACCAATTCTCGCCACAAAAGACCCATACAAAGCTGCCGCCCAGTTCCAAAAATGCGGCTGGCGTATAGACTTTCAAACCCCACCGGATGGCAACGACCCGCTTGCAGGGGTATTTTTGCACGGAAATCAACTGCTGTTGGGTGTAATGGATGAGAAATATGTCAGCAAAGATGCAATTCCATATATTGGCGTAGGCGTTGAAATCCATATTGTTATCCCGGCTGAGAAAGTCCAGGAAGTATTTGATAGCCACGCCTGCGTAAACCCATCAGGGCTTGAAAAGCAGCCTTGGGGTGAGGTCGGCTTTAAGTTCAAGCTACAGGGCTATCAATTTATGATTATGTCACTTGATAATTCACAAAGGAGCTGATAATATGAAACTAATCTACACCGGCAAAACAAAAGACGTTTTTACCCTGCCCGATGGCAACTACCTGCTGAAATTTAAAGACGACGCTACCGGCAAAGACGGCGTGTTTGACCCCGGCGAAAATGCCGTGGCTCTGACCATAGATGGTCTGGGGCGCGAATGCCTCACACTGTCGCAGCATTTCTTCACACTACTTGCCGATGCTGGCGTTGCCACACATTTTGTATCGGCAAATCTAGAAGATTCTACGATGGTTGTGAAGCCCGTCAAGATGTTCGGCAAGGGCATAGAGGTGGTATGCCGCTTCCGCGCCGTGGGAAGCTTTTTACGCCGCTATGGAGATTATACTGAAGAAGCTGCCCCACTGGATGGTTTGGTAGAATTTACATTGAAAAATGATGGCCTGGGCGACCCACCAATCACCAAAGAATCTCTGGTCATGCTGGGCATCATGACCGAAGGCCAATACGACGAAATCAAATCCATGACACAAAAAATCGGCCGCATTATCGGTGAAGATTTGCAAAAAAAGGGTCTGGAGCTATATGATATCAAGTTTGAATTCGGGGTATCGGATGGGCAGATTTTGCTGGCGGATGAAATCTCCGGCGGCTGTATGCGTGCCTATAAAGATGGTGTGTGGATACAGCCAATGGATTTAAACAGGTTGATATTACAATGACATCAGCCGATAAGATGCAATTTGTGATTGATTTGGCGCGGAAAGCACTGGATAGCGGCGAGCTTCCTATTGCCGCCGCTATTTACCATGGAGATAATTTGATTTCATCTGCCTACACAACAGAGCGCGCCGATGGCAGATGGCTGGTACACGCCGAGCAAAAGACGTTGATTGATGCCGACATGCAAAAACTGCCGTTTGAAATCCGTACGCAGCTGGAGCTATACACAAATCTTGAGCCATGCCTGATGTGCCTTGGTATGGCGATGTCTAGCTTTGTTGGCAAGATATATTATGCCTTAGAAGCACCGGAAGACGGTGCGATAGAGCTTATTCGCAAAGGGTTTGATGGGCGTGTAGTGTCTGGGCTTTCGGGCTATCGTTTTCCGGATGTATCCAGGGGATTGTTACGCGAAAGCAGTATGCAGCTGTTTCGAGAATTTGCCGAGGGCAATAAAGGGAAGTCCGGGGCGGCTTTTGCAATGTCTCTCGCTAATTTATAGATATCATGGAGGAAGGTTATATATGAAGAAATTTTGTATTTTGTTGGGCAGCACACGGCCAGACAGCAATACCGCCGAGCTTTTAAAACCATTCGTTCAAGAATTAAAGGATAGCGGTAATCAGGTTAATTATATCTTTCTTGCCGACAAAGAAATCGAACCCTGTGATGGCTGCTTTGCCTGCCAGAATGTGGCTGATACTTTTGGTTGCGTGCTGGATGACGATGTGCCACAGATTATGGATGCAATTATCGCCGCAGACTGCATCGTATTCGCCACACCCATTTACACCTGGTATTGCACCGCCCCCATGAAAGCCTTGCTGGACCGCCATTTTGGGCTAAACAAGTTCTACGGCAAGGCCAAGGGTTCATTATGGGCCGGCAAGCAGATCGCAATAATAACCACCCACGGCTACGACGCAAAATATGCCGCTGAACCTTTTGAAATAGGCATACAGCGGCTATGTGAACATTCAAAATTGCAATATATGGGTATGTATTCTGTTAGGGATGAGGATAATTTGGCGTCGTTTCAAACTCCTGAGGCAATTGCGGGTGCAAGGACATTCGCAGCTTCATTATGTGGCAATGATAAATAGCCATCGAAGCAGCAATCAGCAGAGCTGTCAGTCCCAAGCCACGAAGAATCAGACCGTGGTTAATCAAAAATATCAATGAGGTTTGAGCAGACAAAATATCAAAGGATTGCCTGGAGAAGGCCATCCAAAAACTCAAGATATAGCTTAAAAACGGTA
>Ga0123352_10017368_pt1 | contig 11473 bp, 9 predicted proteins | sample TergutLab28metaG_FD_89700 | JGI IMG/M metagenome (GOLD analysis project Ga0123352, IMG submission 89700) | Labiotermes labralis P1 segment gut microbial communities from Petit-Saut dam, French Guiana - Lab288 P1 | ecosystem: Host-associated > Arthropoda: Insects > Digestive system > Gut ...
CACACACCCACAAAATACACTCACACCCCCCCACCCACACTCACCCCCCCACACACACACACACACACGGGGTGGCACAGTTGGTTGAGGCACTTCGCTACAAGCTGGAAGGTCGCGATTTCGATTCCCGATGGTGTCATTAAAATTTTTCGTTGACATAATCCTTCCGACCGCACTATGGCCTTGGGGTTGACTCAGCCTCTAACAGAAATGAGTACCAGGATTATTTCCTGGGGGTGAAAGCGGCCGGTTGCGTAGGGCTGACAACCTTACCACCTTCACGTGCCGATTGTCTTGAAATCTGGGAGCCTCAACCTCCTGGAACCCTTAGGGCCTCTCCAAGCCTGTAATGGGATAGCTTTGTTTTTTGTTACCACGAGAAGCATGTAATAGTAACTTGAAAATTTTGTAATCATCAACAACTTGCTTGTATACAGCAGGAACTCAAAAATCCAGTGTTGCGGTATTCGGTCTCAGGATGTTCAATACACACATAACTTCTAGCCAGAAATCCAGAAAATAAAGTACGGAAATCCCCTAAAGCTTTCCTAACATGTACTACTGCTCTATTCTTCATTAAATTTACAAGTCAAACGCAATGCACAAGCACTGAAGAAAGACAAATAACGAGTTTATAGTTTCAGTTTTTGTCGCACATTAGAAACACTGATTTGTCATTTGTCGTTCTCAAGGATAAGGATTTTTTTTTCTGTGAGGTAGGGATTTCATATTTAAGTTTAATTCAGGTGAATAAGGTTAGTCATCGGGATCGCACCTCAAAAGCCCTTCTTCGATCAAGGGTCATGTGAGTTTTGTGACAGAGAAGCACAGGGAGAGGTTTCCCCGAAGACTTTGATTTTCCTCTGTCTGTAGTATAATTCCAATGCTGTCTTCATCTTTACGCTAATCTTATCGGCAAGGAAAATTAAGCGAAGAATGGGAACCTTCTAACGAAGATATTTTCTTTTGGAAAGACAACAATTTTTAAAGGATATTTTAGTTTCCAAAAGCTTAGCTACTTCATATGAAGGATCTTCTTTATCAGTAGCAAGTTACAAATCATTCCAAGCTTGTTCTGTCTTCGTGAGTTTTGGTTTCACCATGCTTTTCTTAGCAGACCTACTATTCTTGAGCCGATTTGGCTGTATTCCTATACTAATTTGGGATGCGTGTGTAGTTTATTTTTATCGAGTCTCTCCACTTTTATTTATAATTCAATGATCGACAATACATTTATTTCAGTTTTATAGATTTAATTCCCATGCGCATATCGTCATCTGTTTTGTGTTCGTATAATTTATATTCTGCAACTGACCTTCAAGTTTTCATTTCCGCTACCTTCATCTTCCTTTATGCTCTTTCAGTGAAGCTAAATTTCACATCAATATTCGTAGGAGCGTTGATTATTATATTTCCTTTTATAATTTCAAGAAGGTTTTCTTATTCTTTTAAATCTGCGCCTAATTTCTCCACATATTAACACACACACACACACACACACACACACACACACACACACACTGTTATATATATATATATAAACCTTTATATCTCAGTTCACATATAAAGATATGAGTGATATTTTGAGAACTCCACCAATTTCTTAACTGCAGAATTCGGAGGTCGTTATAATGGAGATGGTATTATGAACTGGCAAGGATAGGACAGAAAGAGTCGTGGTGCATTTTTAGGAGCTCTGATGAAAACTACAATAAATCTGAAGAAGTGTAACTATTCAATTTGCTGTTTCATGTCACACGAATATCTTACTCCAGGGGTGCAGAAATCCCGGGGGCCAGGTCTTTCAGGCGACTAAATTTCATACAGTGGCGCCAAATATTCGTGGGTTCTCAATATGGAGCGTTCTTCTTCTGGTGCCTATAATTTTGAGGTGATTCATAGATATTTGAAAATTTGTGAATCTATGTCATATTGACTTCCTAATTTGCCAAAAATGTAATGGAAAATAACGGTTAATTGCTGCACTTTTTTTTTGAACCTTTGACTTAATGATAAAGCAGTTTTATGTGATACTTGATGTATCCATTGATAAAAGCTTATCGCTTACCTTAATAATGACCAGTGTTTAAATTAAGCAATCGGTGATTAAATCACAGCATATGTAGTGTAACAAATTGCCATGCACTGCCAAAAGACCTCACAGTTTCAACATAAATTCCCTCTTATACATTTGTGACTCTGAATTGCAATAGTAATCGTAACATTCGAAGCTGTGCTGCCCGCGTTATGGACAGAGTTGTAAAATGAAACATAACTAAATATATTATTTAGTTTAACTTGTGGGAACACCCACATGACATCATATCTCTTCCCTCTATTCAGTCCTCCGTTTCACATCACAGGTCTCCTTCCTCTGCCCACGCAACGACCCAGACAACTGTCGCTTAACCGTCACAGCATATTCAGTCCTCCGCTTTTCCTCACAGCAAGACCCCCCTCTCACTAGTCTCAGATCCACGCACCAAATTTGACTCTATTTCTCCATTACACATCAAAGCGACTCTCCCTACCCCCTTAAACTTCAGTCTCTGCTCTGAGATTCTCAAACTAACCACCACTTCTCATCACAGCAGAGCGCTTTGTCGCTCCCATATCTCTGTCTAACTCCGCTAGCGAAACAGACCTTTTTAGGAAGCCAAGCCAAGCCAAGCCAATCCAAAGTGCTAACTGGGGTCGCAGACTTGCGCGAAGGGCAAGTCGACGTCCCCCTCTCTCTTTGCCATTCCTGCGTTTGACCGCATCACTGGGCTCTATAACAGACGCCTAAATTCTAACAGGGGATATGCTTACGCTAATGATATTAAAGTCAAGCTGAAGGCCTTGACTCATCACGCCAAAGACTAGGGCCTAGGTTGCCCTGGAATAATTATGAAAAGGATAAACTTCGGTTGGTTGGCTGTCTGGGTTCTGAGCCCAGAATGGCTCTGTCGCAAACTGGAGGAATGTGACGTTTGTCAGGCGCTTAGACGAAGCCGCCGTGCATGGGGAAAGGAGTGCGGGCCGTGCCCCGGCTTTGCATCGTATACACTGGTATTTGCCTTACAACTGAGGAAAACGCACGGAAAAACCTCAGTCAGGGTAACCGAAGGTCGCTCGGCTGATCAGCGCTGAATGCGATTCGTTTAGTCGACTGGCCTGCTGGCCCACGCCGCCCTTGGCTTTCGCGTCAGGCGACGGGGTGAACCCTCGGTCAGACGGCCACGTCATCTCGTCAAGGCATGTGGGTTGGGGTAGCTCAGGGTGGACTGATATCCCGTCATCATCAGTCTGTATGTCAACGGCATGCCCTCTCCCTCGCACCACCTCCAGTTGGCCCTCTACGCGGACGACACGACCATGAAAGCCACGTCCCGCAAGCCGATGCTGCTCGTCAGCTACCTGGAGTCATAACTCGACGACCTTCAACGGTGGTTGTGTGAATGGCAAATCGCCAATAATGTCTCTAAGAGCACTGCGATAATCTTCGCGCATAATGGACGGCGTTTCATCCAGCTCCGACCAATAACACTATTCGGGGAACCAATCCCATGGGTCGACACAACCCGTTATCTGGATGTGAAACTAGTCACACGACTCATCTGGTCGCCTCACATCGATCAGGCCAGGAACAGGGCTACTGAAAGGATGGGCATGCTGGATCCCCTCCTGAACAAGAAGAGTGATCTGTCCGTCAGGAACGGGGTCCTGCTATATAAACAAATCATCCGCCCCATGATGGACTATGCGTGCCCCGTGTGGAGGTCCGGTGCCAGCACCCATGTTCGGAGGCTACAGGTGCTACAATCCAAGTGTCGTCTCCTCTCTACTGGTGTCCCCTGGTGTGTAAGTAACAGGAAGATACACGAGGATCTAGGCGTTCCGCTGTTTGCCGGCCACGTCAGAGCCCTGACTGCGAACTTTGACTCAAAGTTAGCTGATGTGGGGAACCCTCTAGTACGGCAACTCGGGAGGTACTTACGCTGATCGAGGGTTGACCCCGTCGTCTGACGCGAAAGCCAAGGGCGGCATAGGCCAGCAGGCCAGTCGAAGCCATCGCCCGCGATGGCTAAGTCGACTAAACGAATCGTGTTCAGGGCTGATCAGCAGAACGCCCTTCGGTTACCCTGACAGAGGTTTTTCCGTGCGTTTTCCTCAGTTGTAAGGCAAATACCAGTGTATACGATGCAAAGCCCGGGCACGGCCCGCACTCCCTTCCCCCAGGCACGGCGGCTTCACCTAAGCGACTGACAAACGTCGCATTTCTCCAGTTTGTGACAGAGCTCAGAAGCCAGACAGCCAACCAACCGAAGTTTATCCCTCCCATAATTATTCCAGGGCAACCTAGGCCCTCGTCTTCGGCGTGATGAGTCAAGGCCCTCAGCCCGACTTTAATATCGTTAGCGTTAGCATATCCCCTTGTTAGTGTTTAGGTGTCTGTTATAGAGCCCCAGCGATGCGGTCAAACGCAGGAGTGGCAAACAGGGAGGGGGGCATCGACTTGCGCTTCGCGAAATTATCTGCCCCCGCCCCCCCTCCCCCCAGTTAGCGTTTTGGCTTGGCTTCGCGTGCGTAGCTTGCGTAATTCCGTGCTCACTTCAAGAAGAGCCAGCTCTGGGACATCGAGAAGAAATAATCAGACCCGTCACTTCAAGGGAGGAATACCAGCCTAATACACCAAGGATTAATGTTGTCGGTACATCGAAGGAGTGATGTCGGTGCATCAAAAGAAGCAGTCTTGTCGGTACATCAAAAGGAGTAATCTTGTGTTGCATCCAAAGGAGTAATCTTGTTGGTACATCAAAAGGAGTAATCCTGTCGGTAAATTAAGGGGAGTAATCCTGTCGCAACATCAAACGGAGTAATCTTATCGGTAAACCAAAAGGAATAACCTTGTCGGTGACCCCTCTGAAACGAGTAAATTCATTGACGCTGGAATCGCCGAGACATCTACGTAGTGGTCCGGTTGCTCGTAGTCCGGGCGGAGACCTCCTCGCTACGCACCTTGCGGCCCGCTGACGGCCGACCAGACGCCTCTTTTCTGCACAGCATTCCTGTTCTGCACTGCAGTCGTCATCCCTGGGGAAAGCCCAGCAACAGACCCAGAAAGTAATTTATGGCAATTAAGCCGGAAAACTTACAACTCCAGACGTTACAATTTGAGACCACAATAAATATTTTTATATGTGTTATACTGTGATTGTCACTATGAACAGTCCCACGGTATCCCACAAACTTCTCTACCAGTACCACCATTACCACGGCAACCAACACTCCCACCACCACCATCACCACCAACAGCACCACCACCAAAACCTCTACTAGTTACACCAGTACCACCACTATAATTGCAATCACCACCACCACAACCACCACCACTCCCACCAATCCCATCACCACCATCACCACCACTAACATCACTGGCATCAAAACCACAACCACAACCACCACCACCAGTACCACCAAAACCATCACCACCATCGAAACCACCACCACTCCCACCAATTCCGTCACCACTAACAGCACCACCACTACCATCACCAGCATCAAAACCACAACCACCACCACAACCATCACCACCACCACCACTACCATCACTATCATCACAACCACCACCACCGGTACCACCAAAACTATCTCCACTCTCATCAATTTCTTCGCCACCAAGAGCACCACCACTACCATCACTAGCATCAAAACCACCACCACCACCACCACCACTACCATCACTATAATCACAATCACCACCACCACCAGTACCAACAAATCCATCAACACAATCAAAACCACCAACAGCACCACCACCATCACCCCTACCAGTAACACCACTACCATCACCACCAACAGCACCACAAACAACAAAGCTCACAGCTCCACCGGTACCACCACTACCATCCCCAACATTAAAACAACCACAAACACAAACAGCAACAACAGAACCTAACTACAATCAGGTCGCGAAAGGAATGGCCGTCTGCTGTTTATTGAGAGTTACAAGAGTTTGGGCAGAAATGTGTACGCAAATAATTACATATTTAAATGAAATTCAAGTTATACTCTTTTAAAAATCGATGTTACTATACTAGCAGCATCATTCTAACTGTTCAACTAGTTGCTCATAAGCTAAGTATAGAATTGTCAGACAAAGGAGAGTTAACTAATGGCTTAAGCATACATGTACAGGTAAAGGATTGGATTACGAAGTTGCTGTTATTAGATTTTTATATGCTACGATTATTTCATATCTTTTATGTGATAACACACACATGCCGAAATCAGTGCGTGAAGTGTCTATTTGCTCGTTTGAATGTTGATTCTCAATAACAAAAGGCAAAATTTTCCATTTGCTTAGTTAATCATAACGCTACCAAGACGTGACAGATGGGCAGGTGAAATCTGTGGCCGTTGGACTCATCAGGATAGCTTATCGCAGGAATGTAGGAAATTTCAATTGTTCGTGAACTGTTTTTCAAATCTAAAATAAACATTTCAAATAAAAAAGATAAGAAGCTCGCGTAAGCAACTTTTAGGTATTCGTAAAGTAGAGAAAAACGCATATAAGCCTCGTCATGTTTCTTTCTCTCTCCGTACGTCTATCTCTTCGCATGTGACCTTGCGGCATCCACGGGAAGGATTTTCATGAAATTTGATGTTGGAGACTTTTATGAAAACAGATAGAAGTTTGTGTTGTAAGCACTTTTTTTTTTAAATTTTTCTTTCAAAAATGTATCCATGTTACTCTCCGCACAATGTGTAAATTTTTCATGTCTTTCCTTTTAAGAAACGTTTTTTATCATTTTCATAAACGTATATTTCTGCAGGTCTTCTTGGAACATTATTTTTAAATTTTGACGTTTTGCTGACCGTGCATCTCAGTATATCTATCTCAGTATTTAACAAACTTGATGCACAAAATTGGTTTCACAATAAGTTTTATTTCATGCCTCTACATGTTTCGAGCACATGTGCTCATCATCAGCCTTTGGTATCATCACACCTATAGGTGTGATGATACCAAAGGATGTGTAATGCAATTTTGACCTCCTGATGATGAGCACATATGCTCGAAACATGTAGAGGCATGAAATAAAACTTATTGTGAAACAAATTTTGTGCATCAAGTTTGTTAAATACTGAGATAAAAATTATTTTTAAAGTTTATTCCAACAGCTGTGCAATAGTTCGATACAAAAATCCAAAGTGTAAAATCATGCAGCAAGCCTCTTTCATGTATCGGTCTTTTTCGGCCTTTATCAGGAAAGCATTCGTTAAAGAAAAAGAAAACACAACATTGGATAATTATGACCTCAATGTGCAATTGTACAGTTAAAAAACATAAATATTGACATCTTTTTCAACTCTACAATTGCGCATCCAAGTCACAGTTTAGCAAATGTTGTGTTTTTCTTTTTCTTTGTTGAACACTTCCCTGAAGATGGCCAAAAAAGGCCGAAACGTGTAGGAGGTTTGGTCTATTGTTGTATACTTTTGTATTTTACGCATTTGCTGGAATAAACATTGTACAATTACCTTACTCCACGGAACATGGATCTTATTAAAATCCTTGTAACATTACTTCGCAAGAAGAATTATTGTTATAAAGATAAAGACACCCTGTAGAGGCCTGGACAGGCCCTGAGGTACCCAGAAGGCTGAGGTTCACAGATTTCAAGAAAATCGACACATGAAGATGGTAAAGTTGTCAGCCCTAGGCACCGGCCGCTTTTACCTAATAGGAAGAATTCGTGGTACTCATTTTTGTTAAGATTCTGAGTCGGACCCAGGACCATAGTGCGGGCGGAAGAATTATGTCAATGAAAAATTCCAAAGAAAACATTTAAAATCGAATCCGCGACTCCCGGCTTCCACAGCATACCCCGAATTATCCTTGTACTTCCGTGTATAGAAGAGAAAAGGTCATGGCAAAACGCCAAAAAGTAATGATTAATAACAATAATTAACGGTGATCAGAAATACTAACACTGTGACTGTACAATTTTTTTCCGAGGAATTCGAAATCATGACCCTTAAAAGTAATCTCGAAAACATTTAACTTTTACGCATCTTGTCGTGCCCACACGTGTTGACTTCTATTACGTATATTGGCTTTACAGAAATTCGATGTCATTTAATGCACAAATTTGCATTCGGAGGGAAGTGTTATCATTTACCCAGTAAACAAATGACTTCTTTAAATCCTTCGTCACGTTACGTAACCCTTTATAGCCTGAAATTCAACCACAAGAAAAAAGTGTCTTCCTTACTATATGACCACCCAAGTTTCTTGGTCACGCAAATGAAGACCCAAAATGACATCATTCTTTCTCATTCGCTGCATCGCACGAGTCAGCGAGCGATAATATACGATTATAGAGCAATGCCTTAATGACGATTAACAAGACGAAACAGACGACAGTAATTGAAAAGCCAGTTCTACTGCCACATTGTCCACGAATAATCTCACATGACGTCACGCATGATAGAATCCGAGGCTCTGCGGTTAGAATCCAGCGCTGAAGGAGGAGAAGAGAAGGAAGAATGGGGGAGGTAGGAGATTAATCCAAATGATATTAAAGTTTCTGTTGCTGGGTCACAAAATATGAACGAATTTTTCATTACGAAGGCAAATCCATTAATTATATTAATGAATTTATCATTTTATGTTCTGATAATTATACAGCATCCAAAAATATATTGTGTTTTAAAAATCTGAGTAGTACTGTAGTAACTACTGTGCTTTAAAGTGTTAAACCATCCGAGCTTCCTCCAAAATTGCATCCTCTTCGCAGTCCCAAAGCGACCTGATTTTTGTCACCGAAATGCATGTCACTTGCATTCTATAAGAACCCAGTTCCACAACTTGCTCGACATTTCCTGTTGTGAGTAATATCAGTAAGCTACTTCCAATAAAATATCTGGGCGCAGTCTTAAATCTTTACATATTTCTCTCTATTTGTTATTAGTCTTCCTACTTCAATCAACACCACGGAGTCTGGAAATTTTATGCAACCAAGAAGATCTCTGTAGCTGTAACGCTCCAGACTTTAGTCTGGTGATATCCTTTTACAAAATCAGCAAGGTTAGGTGTTAACCTGAGCTTTTTGCTGCTTCGTTTCATCTGTCCAGCAGAGTGTCTTTTAAACAATGCACAATAACGGTCGGGTTTTCACCCTTTTTATAGGCCACACAGGCCCTTAGGGTGAGTAGAGGTATAGCTCTACTCTTTCTAGGACCTCGGCGCTAGATGGAGGTGGGGGGTCAGCCTCACACCCCGACCGCCTCTACCCCCGGGAAAGACCCGGTACCCATTTTACAGGAGACTGGTTGAGCCCCAGGGCCGGTCTGGACGGGCGGAAAATCTCGTCCCCTCAGGGATTCGATCCCGGACCGTCCAGCCCGTAGTCAGTCGTTATACCGACTGAGGTACCCGGCCCGGCAAAATAATGACCCCTTTAAAATCACTGTTTAATATCATTGGAAAATATACAACCCCTGATGGTGGGGTATCTTCATCAAATAACCTAACAATTAATCTGTGAAGAAGGTAGAGTGCCATTAAATATCACTTCGGGGATTGTGCCATGTCTTGGACGGTTAGTCGCCGATCTCGCATTGCCGAGGCTCAGTCTCAATCCCAGGCGAGTCCATGTGGGGCTTGTGGTGGATAAAGTAGCAATGAAATAGGATTTTCTCCGAATACTTCGGATTTCATCTGTCAGTAGCGTTCCACCAATGCTCCATTCTTATTAATTTATCTGTCACCGAGGCTACATAACTCCAAAATTGAGCGCTTCTATAAATGACACAATAAGAGTGCCATGATGGTACAGGTTCGCAAGTCACAACCTACTGACTGCTCATTAACTTCACAATTATTATAGAAAAGCACGTAACACAGTAGAAGCATACGGAGTCTCTGGCATGTATTGTAACTCGGTTAACACTCTTCTCTAGGACGTGAAGTATATATTAACTGGTCTCCCACAAAATGTGAAGTCTTGGAACGTAAGTTTATATGTGTGTATGTGATCGTGTGTAGAGGACTTCCTTACCAGGACCTCACTTTCCTGCTGTTAACTGACCGTCCATTTGGCCTCAGGCACTGACGAGTCATTTTTTCGCTCTTTTGTAAAACGTGCGAGCATGCTTCGTCACTACAACTCCACATTGCTAAGTTACATTTTTTTAAGCTCTTCGTGTTTATATTGACATAATCGCATTGTTTTTATTCCCACTTAAGTCCAGGAGATGAAGGAGCATAATATGAAATGTGTTCAGTGAGTATTCTGAAGGTCGCGGAACTGTCCTGCCCTTTTCTTCTTCTTTCCGTGTGTTTTGTTTAAAGACGCTCGCATTTGTTAAAATACTCGTAGTTTGACAATGAGATAAATGAATAAGGCGTGTATTTGTGCAATGATAATTGACGAGGTCAAAATTAAGTACTCCGAAGGAAACCTGTCCCGGTGCCACACTGACTACAAAAAATTCCATGTAGCTGGCTTCGGTTAGAAACCAGGTCTCCGCGGGAATGCCCGCGACTAACCACTCTTTTATTTTTTTTGCCGTTATTGGCCCTGTGATTGTGTACATTTGTGTTTTAGACTTGACTTGGTACATGCAATGGTAATAGTTGTATGTGGCGTCTGCCCTAACGGTGCCAATAGTACTAGCATGTGGAGAGCGCTTAGGAGGTGCACCTATCGCCTTGCAGTGGGCAGTTCTTCTGTCTGTGTATTAACCCTGCACGTTGCGGATCGCTGTGGCGTGAGTGCGATTCTACTGTCAGAATATTCCCCACGTGACCCTCAGTCACAGACCTGTGGGTAATTACCACATATTTTGGATCTCTCCTTCGAAGCCTAGAGAATCCATCGGGTCCTCCGCATGTAGTCCACGTAATCGATGAGGGTATTTGGTCATTTGCTATCGAGCCTGTAAGGTACCAGATTTGTTAAGATCCACACCGCGGCGTGGTGTTTTGGTGCGGGCTACAGGAAAACACGGGCCCTGTCAGCCATATACTTGGGATGTGTCTCTGGCCGGTCGGGGGATAAGGACCAGTCGGCATGGCACGTCTCTTCTTCTGTCTAACACGGAGTTCCTTGTTGCTCTGAACTGTTACTGCCACCGAGCGACAACTCAATTGTAGTTAGTAGTAGTAGTAGTAGTAGTAGTAGTAGTAGTTCTAATAATAATAATAATACTAATAATTTGATGAGAAAATAGACCACATAATATCAGCATGCCCAATACTGGCAAAAGAACAGTACAAAAAAAGACATGGTAAAGGATGCACAAATACACTTCAACATATACAAGGAAACAGGGTTACAATTGGGCAAAAAACAGTGGCATGAACATGTGCCAAAATCAGTAGAAACAAGTCAAGGAGGCAAGGTAACCATATTGTGGAATCAACAAGTACAAACTGACAGAACTATCCCCAACAACAAACCAGACATTATAATCCGTGATA
>Ga0123352_10017370_pt1 | contig 11472 bp, 8 predicted proteins | sample TergutLab28metaG_FD_89700 | JGI IMG/M metagenome (GOLD analysis project Ga0123352, IMG submission 89700) | Labiotermes labralis P1 segment gut microbial communities from Petit-Saut dam, French Guiana - Lab288 P1 | ecosystem: Host-associated > Arthropoda: Insects > Digestive system > Gut ...
ACGCCCGAAGCAGGACGTGGCGCCGGGACTCTGCCGCCATTGTTGCTTTGCGGCGGGGCAGGCGGAGGCGGAGGGGGCGCTCCCGGCCTTGGAGGTGTTGGCGCAGCTTCATCTACAGTAGACAATAGCTTGGAAGCTTCTTCGGCGGTAATTTTCCCCTCTTGAAGCATATTAAGAATCATCATTTTTTCATTCGGCATATTTTTCTCCTTCAAATTAAATCTTGCACCCCTCTGTTTATCAAAGGGGCGTTTATTGCAGTTGCTAATGTGCAATTTTTACAGTAATTATACAGGGTTTTCATAAATAGGGCAAGAAAAAATATGTTTTGCAGAATTATTCCGCTTTATATCACAGCCCTGTACAAAACCAAATCCCCCATTACGTTGCTAAAACCTGCGTCCTTAAAGGCTGCCACAGCCTCTTGAGGGTAATCCTTTATGCTTAGTTTTTTTGCGCCTGCGAAAATCTTTTTGCTGTTGTATGCCTTTCCCAAAGAACAGGCTATATCCGCCGTAATAGCCTCGTCAAATATACGAAGGGCTTTGCCGCTTTTTTCCGCCACAGCTACAGGCATACCCTTTTTTATTGCCACCGCAGCAGAGGCCGACCTCGCAAAATCCCTGCCCTCAAAATGGGGGATAAAGCTTCCTAAAGTTTGATTTGGGTCTGCTGCGTACAGCCATATAATCTCGTCGGAATTGTTATTATCCAAGGCGGAAACAGTCCTTAAAAAATCCTTCTCCCTTATAAACTGTATGCCCGATAAGCCCTCTATGAAGTAGCCCCGTCTGACCAAGCCCGTATATTCCCATACTCTCAAGGTTTCTAAGGCCGTCGCCCAAGTAAAGCCTGCGCCGTTGCTGAAATAATTAAAAGTTTCCCTGCATAAAATGCAAGTCTTATCGAATATCTTGTCCAAATACTCTTCCCTGCTCAACATTTTTAGCGGGCGGGAAACCTCGAAGCGGCCGGAAACATGGGTTAAAGTCCTAGCCCTGACCCTTTGCTTTACCGTGGCTTTTTGCGTCTTATCCTTGGCGAGCCACTGCTTAACGGGGACAAAGCTGTCAGAATGTATCAGCCCTTTTTTCATCAAGCTAAACAGCGTTTCGGTAGAATCCCTGCCCATAAGCAGACTGTTAAAACCGGAGCTGAAACTTGCGCCCCTTTTTAACAAAAATTCGTATATAATGCTTTCATCGCCCTCTAAATCAGGGGAAAGTTCCGCTCCCCAGTCGATATCTTCATAAAAATGAAAACCAACGTGAAGTTTGCCGTCAATATCCGTCAATTTGTAAAACATCTCGCCTTCCGAAAGCACTTTATTAAGCATATCGGTACGGTAATTATTGACTCGGGCAGGCAGCAGTATGTCCTCCCAAACAGCAAGGGGATAAGCCTTTCCGCTTAAATCTTTCAGAGCCTTTTTCAACTGCTCCTCGGGAGGTGCGGAGAGCCAAAGGGCATTTGCTGCCAAATTGACGTAGTTTTGCGAAGGCTGCGTCTTAATCTCCCTACGCCGCTCCCTGATAGTCGCATTTCTTGCCCTTTCGTATAAATCCCCATGATAATACAGCCCGTTGTCCTCCACCGCAGCCGCAGTTGCGCACAAATGCGACAGTATTTCCATAGCCTCGCTAATTCGCAGAAAATAACGCTCGCAAAGCTGCTCAGGGTAGTGTGCGCCCTTGTAGCGCAAGGTTCTTCTTATAATCTCCGCAAGCCCAAAACTATCGCCTTCAAGAGCCTTTTCGTATGCTGTTTTATGCTCGGCGGCTATCCACAAGCCCGGCTCTATGTACAAGGCTCTGCCCTGCTCCGCCAGCAACGCAAGCCATTCTATGGGAACATTTATTTCCCCTGCTATAATGTCACCCTCTATCATAAGCAGAGAATGGAGAGAAGCCGCATTTTCAGGCAGTTTTTTGCGCTCCGATACAAGGGTCAACTGGTCTGCCGCAGGCTTTATTTTTTGAGCCTCTTTCAGCATATCGCTGACGGCCTCATTTATACCGCTCGTAGTGGGATAGTAGTTGTAAATAGAATCCGATTCTGCCGCCCGCCTTAATGGTAGCGACATAGGCGAAGGATATTCGTTGTAAATCTCCCTCAACTGTATGCCGCCCGATTGAAGCTGTTCCAAGAGCCATATAAGGCCGGGGATATCCCAAAAATCCTCCATGCACTCCCTTTTGGTTTCGCGGATTAGAGGGTGGTCAACGTATTTTACGATAGAATCAAGCATTTCGGCGGCTCTCAGCCTTTGCACCCACAAAGGATTGCGCTTGCCCCTTGAAACGCCCATCATTAAAGCCCTTGCCGCATTGTGCCTAAAAGCCAAGCTAAACAGGGCGGTAGATGGCAATACCGCCTCCAGTATGCCACGCACAGTTTCGGGCATAATGGAGCGGAGCAGGCTCTTTGGGAAGCTTCCGGCGTTTCTTGCGATTAATATTATTCCGTCGTCGTCCTCATAAGAATCCACTTCAAGGCTTGTATTTTTTTCCAAATATTCTTGCAATAAAATAGAAAGGGGCGCATTTATCTGCTTGCCGAAGATGGAATGGTACATAACGTGCGGGCTTCCGGCCTCGTCTGTGAAATGCTCGGCAATTATGGTCTTGTCATCGGGAAATACGCCTGTGGCCTCAATTTGGCGGTTAATAAAGCCTACTGCATTGGAAGCGGCGCAGTCATCAAGCCCCATTAGCTTTAGCGCCTCGATTGTTTTGTTTGCCCGCTCCACCTCGTCAGTGCCTGCGAGAGCGGTCGTAAGCCCTCTCATGACTTTGCCAAACTCTATGCCTGTTTCAAGCTTGCGACTAAGCCAAGCGACCTTCCAAAAGGGCGGTCTTGCCCCTGCGGAATTGGTGGGCGCAACTACCACGGTATCCTTAGTGATTTGGCTTATCTTCCAAGGGAAAGAGCCCAGCATAAACTTATTGCCCACTCTCTCCTCAAAGACAAATTCCTCGTCCAGTTCGCCTACCTTTTTGCCCGTTTCAGTTTTGACGGCAAACATTCCCAAATCGGGGATAGTGCCGCCTGTGGAAACGGCAAGCATCCTGCTGTATGCGTCCCCGCTCACCCTATCGTTTATGCGGTCGTAGAGTAACCGCGGGCGCACAGGGATATCCCTTTTATGCTCGTAATCCCCCGCCAACATGGAGAGTATCGCCCTTACGTCCTCCTTAGTAACGGTTCTAAATGGGTAGGCTAAGGGAAGGAGCGCCATTACATCGTCCAAATGATAGCCCTCGTCTGTTGCCATAGATACAAGGTGCTGTGCCAGCACATCAAAGCACATATTGGGAGGAGAGGATTTTTCTATTCCTATATTATTGGCTACATAAGCCGTCAGGCCGCAGTGCAGGCTTTCGGCGACGGTGCGTGGGTACATATTCATAAAGCTTGTCCTGCCGGGATTATGCCCGGCTCTGCCAAGCCGCTGCATTACGGAGGATATCTTTGTCGGGCAGCCTATCTGTATGACCTTATCTATATCCCCTACATCTATGCCCAATTCCATTGAGGAAGTCGCGCAGAGCAGCCGCAACTTGCCGCTGCGCAAATCATTCTCAGCCTCAAAACGCTGCTCCTTAGATACGCAGCCGTGATGTGTTCTCGAAAAATCCTTGTTCCCCGCTACCAGATTTACCTGATAGGCAAGCTTTTCTGCGAAGCGCCTGCCGTCGGTAAAGGCTATCACGCTCTTTGTGTTTAGACATTCGTCATATACGGATTGGGCAATATCCCCCCAAATGCTGCCTTCCGCCAGATTGTACATATCCGGCGCAGGGCTTATTACCCGTATCTTAAATTCCTTGCTCATCTTGGGGGCGGCTATAGTGACATTTTCGCCGCCGAGATAGTCTGCGGCAAGTTCTAAAGGGTCGATGGTAGCGGAAAGTCCTATGCGCTGTAGGGGATTTTCGCAAAGCTTATCCAAGCGCGCCAAAGAAAGCATCAAATGTGCGCCCCGCTTGGAGTCTATCATTGCATGAATTTCGTCTATAATTATCGCTTTTGCGGTTTGCAGGATTCCCTTGCCTGATTTGCTTGTAAGCAAAAGGTACAGGGATTCCGGGGTGGTGATAAGTATGTGCGGAGGGGATTTGACCATGCTTCTGCGCTCCCGCTGGGATGTATCGCCCGTCCTGACAGCTACGTTTATCCGACCGCCGTCAATCCCTTCCAAGGGGCGGTAAAGATTTTCCCTTATATCGGCGGCAAGCGCCTTTAATGGGGATATGTAGATTAACTGCAATTCGTTTTTTAAATTGCCCTCCGCAAGCTGCTGTTTGAACCTATCTATAAACACCAAAAAAGCCGACAGGGTCTTGCCTGTGCCTGTCGGCGCTGCTACCAGGGTATGGTTTCCGTTTTTAATGGCCGGCCACGCCTCCGCCTGAACTGCTGTGGGTTCGCCTACATGGTCTGTGAACCACGACTTGGTTCTGTTTTCAAATAAATCCAATACATTTGCAATCATGTCGGGTTGGTAATCCAGCCGTTAAGCCAGCGCTCTACATTTTGGAAGGTGCTGTAGGTTTCTGCCCTTGTCATGGGGGTAGTAGGTCTGAAGCTGCCGTCTGCATAACCTGACATAAGGTTTCTGTCAAACATAACCGCAACAGAATCACGTGCCCAAGAAGCAGTATCTGCGGCATCCGTAATATTGAGCAAGGCTACCTCTGTGTTAAATGTCGGCAAAAAGACTTCTTCAAAGCCGCTGTTGTTTAAGCGCAGAAACAGATTAAAAAATATGCGGCTAATCTCCTGCCTTGATACAAATTCATCGGGCATAAACGGAGCCTCTCCGCCTATCATTCCTCTTTGAGCCAAGGAGTTAATGCTTGGGAAAAACGGGTGATTGTCAGGCACACCAAGTACGGTGAGCGGAGTGCCGGGCGAAGCAAATCCCAGTGCATATAAGAGTTCATTATTCGCAGTTATCCATCTATCCAAAGCGAGGACAAATTCTCCTCTGGTCGTGTTTTCCCCCGGACGAGCCAGCATATTTTCAGGGTTAATATTAACCATCCCTCTGTCAAATGCTGTAACCACCGCTTGCTCCGCCCAATGCCCGGCTATATCTCTTATTCCCCGGGGATAGACGGGAGCCATCATAACGGGTGCAGGTGCAGGGGGTTCAGGCTGTGGTGTCGGCTCGACCGCTTGCGGGGTTGGCTCGGTTATTTGCGGCACAGAAGGTAACATATCCGGCTCGGGCAAATACATGTCAAGCGGCTCCGCTTCTACTATATTCTCCATTACAGGAGGTATAGGGGTAGGGGCAGGCAGGGGCATAAATGAGTCAAAAATCCCCGGAAGCTCACCAAAATGCAAGGGCGGGGCGGCGGCATAGGCGGTATGGTTTACAAGCCCCACTGATATAAATAAACCAAAAACAAAAAAAAGCAGACGTATTTTCATCACAAAAAACCTCCTTTCATGGTTTATGATACCATAAAAACCGTCGGCAGACAAATTGTTTTACAAGTAATACTCCAATAACTTAATATCAATCTCATTTACATCTTCTATCGGCTCGCCCAAGTTATACCAACACAGGTCTGACATTTCTTCGTTTTCGTGAAACTCTTTTATATTTTGAATATCAGCACAATAAAGGGCGGAATAATCAATTCCTTTCGCAACATAGCCCGAAGTAAGAAAGCACTTTAGCAAGCCGACAAAACGCAAATCAGACATTTTTATTTCATAGCCGCTTTCCTCGAAACATTCTCTTACAGCACACTCTCTTGCCGTTTCTCCTTGGTCAATGGCCCCGCCTGCAATTTCCCATGTTTGACGATATTTATTTTTAAGCAACATAAACCCTTTTGGGCTTTTGATAATAACCAAAGAGCCTGTGAACGGGCGGTGCGATTCATTTGCTATCAATTCGTCTTCATTCCCTTGAATCAATTCCAGTAATTGATTCCCTATTTTATCAGCAGCAATAAACATTAATAATCCCTCCGATTAACGCTTTCTTTGATATTCGTTTCATAAAATTGATCCATCATATTAGCGACCTGCTTTTCCTTCGATTTTATCATATGGGAATATGTATTTAGCGTTACATTTTTATCTGCGTGCCCTAACCTGCCGGAAAGCGTTACAATGTCTATCCCGCCGGCTATCATGAGGCTGGCATTTGTGTGCCGTAAGCCATGAAAAGTCACGTGAGGAAGCTTTTTTCGTTTAATAAACTCGGAAAACCACACGGAAGGGCGGCGCGGGAATATAGGTCTGCCGTCGTCATGGGTAAACACAAAGTTGCTGTCATGCCAAAAAGCCCCGCATTGGAGCCGCATCCTCTTTTGGTGTTTCTCATATTCAGCTAACCGCTGCGTAACCATATTAGACATAGTTATCGGCCTGATTCCGCTATTCGATTTCGGATCTCGCTCAATGACGCCGTAGTTTTCTACATACTGCCTTTGTTGCACCACTGTTACGGTTTGCTGTACCAAATCAACCATATCCCAAGTAAGCCCCGCAATTTCGCTGAGGCGGAGCCCTGTGTCAATCGTCAGATATAGGATGGTGCGGTATTTTATAGGCTCATCCTCCAATGCCGCAAGTAAATCAATAATTTGCTTATCATCATAATAGTTGGCCGGGGCTGATTTTGCCTTTGTAACAGAGGGAAGCCTGACTCGTTTTACCGGATTATCTTTTATGAGATTCCATTCCAAAGCATAAGTTAATATGCCTGACAGCAAGGTATGATGATGCCTGACAGATTTAGCCGAAAGCACTTTCCCCGGATTTTTCAGCGCGAAATGCCCCTCCGGAACTATATCAAAATGGGCGCATATCTTCTGCGCAGTTTCGTAATAGATGCCTTTGCCGTTTCTGAGCCTTGCGAATACATGCCTTTCAACGCCTATTTGCTCACCAAGGGATTTTTGGCTCTTTCCTTCGATAAGTTTTATAAATGCCTCTGTCGCCAGGTACAGTACATCCATACGTATGCCCGGTTCGGTTAAGCTGTTGTAAAAAGCAGTTATGTGGCTTGGCTGTATCTGCGCCAGCTTCATATGGCCGAGCGCAGGTAAAATACGTTTTTCCAATCGCATTTTGTATTTAGTAAGCGTAGACGGTGCAAGCTCCTTTTCTGCGTATTGTTTTATCCAAATAGCTACGAAGTTGGCAAGTGTAATTTTTTCACCATCCAAATAATCGCCGCTTTTGACTTCATCTTCAAATATCATGGCTGCTTTCTCGGCTTCTTTTTTTCTTTGCTTTTTGGACATAGCCGCCGGAAATGTAATTGTCTTTTTTACTTTTTCATATCCCTTGCCAAATAACTTAGGCTTGGAAACTATAATACGGCAAACATTTTCGCCGCGCCATTCTATACTTGCCATAGGGCTCCTCTATCTTATGCATCAGTATAACATAATGCCGCAGGGCGCAATGAAGGATATCGCGCCCTTAAAGCTGCAAAATCTATGAAAAAAATTCCTCGCCGACCCCGTATTTCTCATATATAAAATCTATATCCTTATCGCCGCGGCCGGATAAGTTTACCAAAATATCCCCGAACTGTTGGCTGCGACTGCGGCGTATGGCATATGCCAAGGCGTGGGCGCTTTCTATAGCGGGGATTATGCCTTCGTAGCGGCACAGCAAAAAGAATGCCTCCATTGCCTCTTCATCGGATACGACCTCGTACCGGACTCGGCCGCAGTCTTTCAAATAGGCATGTTCCGGCCCTACGGAGGGGTAGTCAAGGCCGCTTGCAATAGAATATACGGGCGAGGGCTCGCCGGCTTCATCTTGCAAAAGCATACTGGTAAAGCCGTGCAACACCCCGTTTTTGCCATAGGCCATAGAGGCAGCGTGCTCTCCCTCGCCGCTTCCCGTACCGCCGGGCTCCACCCCGACTATTTCCACAGGCTCCGGCAAAAAAGCATGAAACATTCCCATTGCATTGGAGCCTCCGCCTACCGAAGCACACACTACATCCGGCAGGTTGCCTGTCATCTCCTTAAACTGCTCTTTGGCCTCGTTGCCTATAACTATCTGAAAATCTCGCACCATCATAGGAAAAGGATGAGGGCCTACTACGGAGCCTATGCAGTATATTGAGGTTTCATATTCCTTTAAATAGGCATCAAAAGCAGCGTCTACCGCCTCTTTTAAAGTTTTTAGTCCGTGGCTTACAGGCATTACATTTGCACCGAGCATTTTCATGCGTATTACATTGGGGTGCTGTTTCTTGATATCCACCTCGCCCATGTAAATATCGCAATCCAGGCCAAAGTAGGCCGCTGCTGTAGCCAAGGCTACGCCATGCTGGCCCGCCCCGGTTTCTGCAATTATCTTCTTCTTTCCCATGAAGGTTGCAAGCAAACCCTCTCCCATGCAATGGTTTAGCTTGTGAGCCCCTGTGTGGTTTAAATCCTCCCGTTTTAGGTAGATTTGGCTCTTGCCCAAAAATCTTGACAGCCTGTTGCAGTGGTAAACCGGCGTAGGTCGCCCTTGGAACTCCTTGCGTATGCGTCTCAGCTCCGCAATAAAATGTGCGCTGTGGCATATCTCCCGGTATGCGGCAGTAATTTCCTCAAATACCGGCACCAACGGGGGAGGTAGGTATGCCCCGCCGTATTTCCCAAAATAGCCCTCTTTGTTAGGAAATTCCTTTGTGTAGCTGTCAAAATCCCGATAAGTCTTTTTCATACTTAATTCCTCCTTTTTTGTTCCCCTTATTCCTCCCAACCATCCAGGGCTTTATGGGCTGTTTGTAATTCTTTTGGTATGTTGATTTCCTGCGGGCATTTGGGGGTACATTCCCCACAGGCCGTACACTCGCCAACGCCACGGCCACCTCTGCGGGTAAACATGTACGACCTTTTCGGTTGGTCAAAATTATTGAAACGTTGGCCGTCGTTGTACAGCCTAAAAGCCCCCGGTATATCCACATTGTAAGGGCAGGGCGTACAATAGCCGCATTCTGTACAAGGAATAGTCACTATGGAGTTGTACGCCTCCCTTGCAGAAATTATAATATTCTTCTCCTCATCGGATAAACAGCCCGCAAGCATATCCGGTTTAGAGAACATTTCGATATTTTCTTTAAGCTGTTCCATAGTGGACATTCCGCTTACTATTGTTCCTATTTCAGGATAGTTGACCAAATGCCTAAAGGCCCATTCTGCTGCGCCGCGCTTTACTGCATAGCTATCGTATATATCTGCCACGGCCTTGGGCGCCCTTACCAGGCCGCCGCCCCGCAGCGGCTCCATAATGGCTATGGCTATATTATTCTTATGCGCCGTAAAAATAGCCTGCTCTGTTACTTCTCGGTTGACATCAAGCAAGTTTTGCTGTATAAGACACATTTCCCACGGATACTTCTCACATACTTCCTTAAATGTGGGGAATTGCCCGTGGTAGGAAAAGCCGATATGCCTGATTAGCCCCTCTGCTTTAAACTTTTCAAACTCTTTAAATATCTCCCTTTCCTGTATGGCCTGCCAAGTTGGTTGCATTATACAGTGCAAAAGATATACGTCTATGTAATCGGTACGTAGTTTTTTTAAAGTATTTTCCAAGTTGCGCCGTATATCGCCTTGGCTTGACATTACTCCAAAGGGCTGTTTTGTAACTATTGTTACATTTTGCCTGCGTCCGCCTTCCTCCAAGGCTTCGCCCAGCACTGCCTCGCTGTCCGTGGCGTGATAGCCGTAGGCGGTGTCAAAATAGCTTACTCCGTTATCTGCCGCATACCTTATAAGTTCGTAAGCTTTCTCACGATTTACCCCTTTTGAGCCGTCATTTTCATCTTTAAACGGCAAGCGCATACAGCCCATGCCTAATAAAGATACTTTTAACCCTGTTTTTCCAAAATCCCTGTAATGCATAATTTTCTCCTCCTATTGCAAGTTCATCATCAATTGAATTTACAGCAAGTATAGCACTTTTTGAAAAATTTTTCAACATTGTTGAGGTACAACAGATTGGTTTTCGCCGGTAGCCCGCGCTCCTATGCACTTGATTTTTTCTCCTTAACCTATTACAATTATTTTGCGGGACTGAATACATTATCCGAAAGAAGGCGTTGAATATGCAGTTTAAACTTTATAATGATGTCAACAAGTTTTATGATACTACATATGATTTGCTTATGTGCCACGAGGCGCAAAACCTTATCCCGTTGGGGAATATCATTATTGGTAAAAAAGGCGAGGATAAGGCGGGTTGGCGTGACCCCGAAAACTGGTTTACGGCTACGATTTCCGATAACGGCGGCATACAACTTGTTGCAATAATGACCCCGCCGCACAACATCACCCTGTACGCAAGAGATAACAAGATTGATGATGCGGCTGTTTCCTGCCTTATAGCCGGCATTGCCGATGTGCCTGTGCCGGGCGTAATGGCAAGAAGGGATATGGCATTGCACTTTGCCCAAGCGTATTGCTCTGCAAAAGGGCTTGGATACGAAATTGAAATGGAACAGCGTATATATGAACTTACAGAAGTTAGCGCCAATATCCCGCATATCGGCACAATGCGCTTGGCAGATGAAAGCGATATGTATTTTCTGCCGTACTGGTTGGAAGCCTTTTACAGTGCGGACGCCTACGGAAAAACCACCATGAATATCCCGCAAGATGCAGAAGCGTATCTTGGGCGAGTTTTACAGCAAAAAATGTTTGTACTTGAGAATGACGGCAAACCCGTTTCGATTGCAGGGATTACAAGGGAAATGCAAACGGCCTGTGGGGTTGCCCAAGTATACACCCCGCCATATTTCAGAAAAAAAGGCTATGCAACATCATGCGTAGCAAGGCTAAGCCAAATAATATTGGATCGCGGGTTTTCAAAATGCGTCCTCTATACCGATTTAGCAAACCCAACCTCCAACAGCATATATCAAAAAATCGGGTACAATCCGATTTGCGATTCGGTTATGTTGAAATTTGTTTAAAATCAAAAGTGACTGTCAAAGGAGAGGAATAAATGAATATAAAGGAAGTCATGCAGAAAGCTGAATCCGTCAAAAAAAATATAGAAAAAGTGCTTGTGGGCAAATCAGCGGAAATTGATTTGGTGCTTACAGCCATGCTCGCTATGGGTCATGTGCTTTTGGAAGATGTTCCGGGAACCGGCAAAACCACCTTGGCAAAATCCTTGGCGGCCTCTATAAGCGGAACTTTTAAGCGTATACAGTTTACCCCCGACTTACTTCCTACAGATTTAACAGGGCTTAACGTGTACAACCCAAAAACAGGGGATTTTAACTTTAAGCCCGGGGGTCTTTTTACCCATATATTGCTGGCAGATGAAATAAACCGCGCCACTCCCCGCACTCAATCGGGGCTTTTGGAATGTTTGGAGGAGCGGCAGATTACTATGGACGTGGAAACCTACAAGTTTTCTCCGCCATATTTTGTCATAGCCAACCAAAAACACATATAAAACCTAGGCATGTTCCCCCTGCGGGAA
>Ga0123352_10017371_pt1 | contig 11471 bp, 9 predicted proteins | sample TergutLab28metaG_FD_89700 | JGI IMG/M metagenome (GOLD analysis project Ga0123352, IMG submission 89700) | Labiotermes labralis P1 segment gut microbial communities from Petit-Saut dam, French Guiana - Lab288 P1 | ecosystem: Host-associated > Arthropoda: Insects > Digestive system > Gut ...
AACGCCATTCCTCTCTGTTTCTCCATTGATCTGGTTCTAAATTTCTTGTTATCATGGCTGCTTGTACTCCTTCCATCCACGTTTTTTTTTGGACGCCTTCTTTTCCTTCGCTCCCGTGGTATCCAAATCCATAATTAATTTTGGTATTCTCTCCTCTGGCATCCTTTTGACGTGGCCATTCCATTGTAGTATTTTCTGCTCTATAATATCTATGGTGTCCGGCTTCCCTTTCACTTCCATTATTTCCTTTATATGCTCATTTTTTATTCTTTCCATCCTTGATTTTCTTGCTGACCTCCTTAGCACATTCATTTCTGTAGATAAAATTTTATTTATTTCTCTAGTAGGGATTTGCCATACTTCTGTTAAATACACCAGAATGCTGTGAACTATAGTTTGATAAGTGTATAATATTCTCTTTTTAGTAATATTTTTGTGCCACCAAATGGAGTTTAAAGCATTTATAGCGTTTCTTGTTTGACTAATTCTGTGTTTTATTTCTGTTATAGTATTTCCCGACTGGTCTATTTTTGTACCTAAATAAGTACATTTTGTACACGGTTTTATTTCTTCCGTATTTTACACATTTATTTTATTGAATTTTGTAAATTTACTTTATTAAAGTTTATGACTTATCAGTTTTTGTAAAATCCACCCCGTTGTGGTGTATGATATTAAAAGCTGATAAACATATACCGTCAACCACAACAAATTTGAATAGTCCCTTCAACACGTTACGTATATTGTATGGAATCAGACCTTAACTCTGTATGCAAGGTTAAGATTTCACTGGGCGGCTGTTGATAAAGAAAAAGGTCTGAGGTTGTCTTGTTAACAAACCCGAAACTACTAACTTGTAGATGTGTTTTATAAGACTGTGTTTTATAATGTAACAGCTCAAAATAATTTTTAGTATGTAAGACAATGAAATTGAACTCTATTACATGAAGAATAGGTTGTCGCACAACGTGTACGGATAGGCCTGCCCATCTTCAAAGAGTATATGTAATTATACGTAGTAAGGAATGGATCTAGAAGTCATTACATAGCATATATATTATTATGTAACTTCAAGAACATATCTAATTACATGAAATAAGTAATAGTACAACTGGTTATAGACCCCAAATTGTGTATCTCATTCAGCTAGATAAAGAATATGTCGAATTACACAACCTGATTTGTATAACTAATTTGACAGTCTGAAGTACATAATTATATAGCCTGAAAATATGTCTAATTACACAATATAAAAAAAATCTGTGTAATGCAGAACTTAAAATGTTATTCTAAACACTTTTCGATATGGTGCAATCTAACAGTGTACTAGAACAGATAACTTTTAACTTCATGCTCTGTGATATACGCGTTATGTAATAGAGCTCTATATCAGCAGATTTGTATGTGAAATAGTGCAACATGAGCGAGGTACAGTATTCAGAATCACCAAAGTTGCGTGTGGAACATTGGTGATTCTGAATACTGTGCCTCGCTCATGTTGCACTCTTTCACATACAGTTCTACTGATATAGAGCTCTATTACAAAACGCGTGTATCACAGAGCAAGTGCAACATAGGAGTACGTCTTTCCGTTGATGTTCTTTCACTTTTCAGAAGTATGACAGTTCTGTCGATGTAATGTGAATAGTTATAGAAACCACGATCGTATGTGCTGAGTCCCAACATATTTGTTAACTGGGTTTCTCGATGGTTGTTTCGAACATTCAGTTCTTCGTTTCACAGAGACTGGTTACTTGAGAAACGGGTTTCGAGGCAGCAGGCGGTGTCGAAGGCAGGTGAATAAGTTACATGGTGACGATGTTGTTCTCAGCAGTGACTCCACAGAACGCAGCACAGTTATGTAAACACTAAACAATGTAGGATATGAACCTCAGTAGGGAAAAACCATGCGTGTGGACTGGAAAGCCAAATACCTGGATCATATTTTATCGATTCTGTAGTCGCAGGGTGTCAAGACATTCGGCCTTCGTTATGTGCATGTCCTGAATTGTGGATGTAAGAATGAACATAATTTATAGTCTGTGCTTCGCAGATGTCTAATTTTCTTAGTTTATATATGTATTTATGCTTTATGACTTGTTGATATGGCTGGATGTCTGTAGCTTCGACTGCGAACTGGGTTCTGGGGATAGTGTAGAAGGGGGTCCAGAGCAGGTGCCGTATTTAAGTTATGAATTGTCATCAGAGGCAAATGTTGATCTATCTGGAATCCATGACCTGTCCATTGTTCGAAGATGTGTAATAATGGTACCAATATATGTACATAAGTATATTAAAATTAGTTTATATATATACATATATATATGTATATATATATACACACACACACACACACACACACACACATATATATACAGCGAATGCCGGTCTCAGTGGTCGCGAGGTCTAAGGCGTAGGTTCGGCTGCTGAGATTGTGGGTTCTAATCCCGCCGGGAGCATGGATGTCTGTCTCTTGTGAGTATTGTGTGTTGTGTGGTAGAGGTCTCTGCGACGAGCTGGTCACTCGTTCAGAGGAGCCCTACCGACTATGATGCGTCGACGTGTGTGCGTTTTAGGAACTTCGAGAATGAGGAGGTCATAGACCGCGTTGGGCCGCAGCGTCGTAAGGAAAAAACAAATATATGTAAAGTGAATTACTATATGTTTCTGCCAGCCATGTGGCTAAAGTGTTTTTAACCTTTGTGTTGTATAAAATCACTGATTTTTTTCAGGTTTCTAAAATTAAGGTACTTTTTAATTGGCAACAGATACTATCAAGTGGTGAAAAATGGAGTCAATTAAGCCTGTAGGATAGGTGATATCTATTTTATTCAGACTCTTACCCTTGAATATTAGAACTACCAGATATCGTGTCTGAGTATTTGTGAGGCTCCGATTCTTGGGATAAAAACCTAACTTCCTGGCAGTTTTCATAATTTCTTTCAGCCCCTCCAGAGCAATGATACGTATAGCTAATTCACTCATCTGTGTTACAAATGAGAAGCAGATCAAGAAATTCTGTGCTATTTGCGGAACACGAAGTTTCTTTTCGTTGTTGAACCAAAAGCGATTCAATCACTGTGACCGGAAAATTACGGTCTTTTCTTGATGAACTGTCCATTAGACATTGATTAAACAAGTTAAAAATGACTCTTAGGGACGTGTATAGCTTCTATCCGAGTCAACTGTATACTGAACCTTCAGCTGAATCACCGACTCACGCTGTTAAGTCCGTAAGGGGAAAAGTGGATTTTGCATCATAATAACACAGTTTCCTACGCAGCACTTCCGACCAAGTGAGTCTTTGTTGAAAATAGTTACTAGTGTTCGAACACCTTACATACTGGAATACTTCGAAGGCGACCCTCGTGTTTAGTTCCCCTTAATTCTCGGGCCCTGTGCATCAAGGACTGGCAGCTTCTTTTGGGCGAAGGAGACGATTTTTATGTGTAGGGGACGTCTTCAAAATCTGAGGAAAAAATAACCGAAATGATGTAACTACAAATAGCTTTGCACCTTGCGTTCTGACGTCCAGACATTTTCCATAACATCTTTTGCACGTTTTGGTGTATAGATATGGCTAACTACCGAACAATAAACAGGTTTCTAAGAAACCGTTCAAACAATGTGTTAACGTGAACTGAACTGAAAAATTCGGAACCCCGCCATAACTGGACAGAGATTCTGCTCATAATGCGAAATTCACACATGTTTTGTGACCATTAGTGGAAAAATAATTAATTTTGAAACTTAAAATTCTCGCGTTCATTCGAATACCTCTGCGAGATTTGCAACAAACAAGGTGGCTGACGGTTGTCTGCGTCTGTCTTAGCCTATGATATTTGACTTCATAATGGAATGGAAGTAGCCATTTACATTAGTCAGTCCACATTATCAGCTGCATCGGTTACATTATGTAGGTAGCGTCTAACGGCAAGGTGGTTATGAATGATGGAATGGAAACTATGTGCAGGGAAACGGCCTTGAAGTACTGAATTGTAATATTGTAGCATTACAGGGGACTGATGAAACACTTGAGAACCTCATTATAACCTATGGACAGACTGATGATTTAAAGTGGAAGCTTCAGAATAAGGAAGTGTGGCTGTAACTACTAAGGAACTGTCTTTGCTGGAAGAAATGTTGGTGCGTTTTAAATATGTGAAATCGCTTCAATACACTGAGGCAGTCCCAGATAACCAGAAAGATATCCGGCCAATGAAGTATAACTTTAACAACCAAAGACTCTTAACGCCGCAACACAGCTGCAACAAAAGCCTCTCACTTCTGCAATGGAAGACTGTTAACGCTGTAACAGAACATAATTGTCGCTGCAACAGAAGACTCTTTTGTCGCTGCAACAGAAGACTCTTACAGCTGCAACAGAAGGCTCTTTTATCGCTGCAACAGAAGACTCTTACCGCTGCAATAGAACACTCTTTTGTCGCTGCAACAGAAGACTCTTACCGCTGCAACAGAAGGCTCTTTTATCGCTGCAACAGAAGACTCTTACCGCTGCAATAGAACACTCTTTTGTCGCTGTAACAGAAGACTCTTACCGCTGCAATAGAAGACTGTTTTATTGCTGCAACAGAAGTATCTTACCGCTACAACAGAAGAATCTTACCGCTGCAGAAGCGTCATATCTAAGCCGTCTGACGCTTACGGAAGCCATAAAAAAGTTCCCAACGTTTATGCATTGCGGATACTTGCAGGTATGCAGTAGCTCATTAACAGTTGTGTGATGCCTAGGGGCGTAGAGTTCGTTCAGTTCTCACCTTAGACTAGTAAAACATAAGGCAGAAACACGTACGAGAACGTATGTGATTACAGTGTGATTCCCTGAATAGAGTCATCCTAAGCAGATACGCAGAAGAGAGGCAGCTTAGAGTCGCATTAAGTATCACTCTGAATACCGAACTGGAAGTTTGGTTCCACACGTGTTCATGTCTGCGCCGTTGGTGTGGCAGCACAAGGGAAGACCATGGACTGAGGACGTTGTAGATCAAAGCAGGTCACCTGAGGAGAGAGGAAGTCAGAGAAGGATGAAGAATAACTACATAATGAGGAAATTCGTAATTTGTACTTTTCACCTAATACTGTACTGTTTCGATGAGCAAATAAGGAGAATTATATGGATGGGACTGTAGCATGCATACATAATCTTGGGCGGAAAACCTGGAGGGAAGATACCATTGGAATATTAAAAGGTGCTGAACCTCCCCTGAACTACTGTCTGTCAAGTTTATCTACCTCCATCTTTCAGTACGAAGCGGGTTCTTTACCAAGTGATTTGTAAAGTTTTCTGGTAAATTTATGGTAGTAATCGTAGATACATTTAAGTAAATCCCATTACAAATTAAATATTTGTTACTGTGAATTTATTAACTGAATCCATTTAGTACAGTCTTGCAAAACAAAGAATGTAGATTAGATTCATAAGGTCAAGAAAATTTTCGCCTGAAATCCCCAGAATTGATCACACTGTTCACAAGCGCCTGCCTCTGGACCATATTCAGAGACAACTGGCGTCATTGTACCCGATCCGAATCTGTTTCTTTAGTAATGATTGCAGTAGCTCCGGTATGATAAAATTTGACCTTTTACTAATCCAGAACTTTACCGAATAAAAATGCTGGAAGTTTACTTATAGAAGGCTGTAGGTCAATTGAAAATTCATGTGTTTTTGTTTTCAGATGCACTTCAAGTGCATGTGGTATAAAATGTAGCTCTTGGTCGTCAGAGTAATTCCCTTCGTGGGCACAGACCATGACATATGAACACGTCTGTTTCATTTCACGTTGTATTATGTGTGTTTGTGAAAGGAAGGGTTTCGATTTGATTTTCGGCAAGGGCCAGGAAATTAATTTTTCTTCCCACCTCCTATTTGATGTGTACTAGGAGCTTTTTCACCAGGAACAATGAGGCTGGAAGGGCAAGCTGACCACTACCGTCACCTTGTGGCGAGGCTAAGAATGTGTGGAGTTTTATCTTAATTTTCCATATAACCTACGTAGGATGGTGCTTGGGCACAGGAGCTTCTCTTTCACATTAACTGGCCATTTTCTTCCGTCGTTTTAAGGTTTCCGTTCAGCGATGACTGCAGGAATCAACACCGATATTGTTACCAGTATGCCATTCATTTTACCTCATTGTAATTCATTCTGAAATAACTTTGGTGCACAAAGAGTCTGGCCAGTCGTGGCCCGCCTAGAGCTATCCACGCACTCGGACGTGCTCCACGTTAGTCAACTGTCTTATCGGACGACGGGCTGCATCTTCCGGGTTCCCGCAGGCGATATTTTCCCGTTCACCGACCGAATCGCCACCTGCTCTTGAATTGAAAGCGTTGATGATGTATCTTCTTCTTTCGTTAAAGCGTAACCTGCCGACTGGAAAATACTGCAACAGCTCAAGAATCAGCCACGTGATTAGGTTTAACGTATATGAGGGCAAATCATGTTACCAGCCCCGAATAAAAGCGGATATGAAACACACTCTTAAGTCGGCAACAGAACTTTCGGAAATATGAACCTTACTCAACTGTCTGTACACATCTGTGTTAGGGTCGTTGAGTTACGACACCGAACTGTAGTTTGGTAGATGCGTCAGGTTCAAGACTTCGATCTTCGGGGTCGGTCGTGCAGGTGTCTGTTTTCACGCATTTTTACTATTGTTTGTAATACTCACTCCACAGTCCGTTGAAATTTGAGAGTGCCCACTTCGAATTATGATTTCCACAGATAACCCTTACGTTGATCCACTGTTTTGCATTATAGCCCTTGACTGATACAAGGAACTTATATTTCCATAGAGTACGCACGCTGTGAACTTGGAAAGATCTCGGAATACAGTTTGAGCGATGAAGCAGTGCTGCTAGGTACAGATAAATTCCTCTCTTTAACGGTCGAGGTAGCAATACAGACCGAAGCATGAGTACCTCATGACAGCTTCACAGCGACAGATTATTTTCGTCAGTCGTTGCCAATCAGGGTATGGGCTTGTAACTTTTACTTGCAACGTGAGGAAATATTAAGGGCAGAATATTTTACGTCATGTGTGGGTAATTGTATAGTACTGCTTGGTCGTACTTTGCTAGTTTTTACCTAACGTTGCGGTTCTGTGGTCGGCACCTTGGACAAACCATATCGGTCCTTTTGTAATGAGACGCAAAAGTAGCAAGGAGGAAGAGGTAAAGTATCCTACTGCACCCAATTTTCTCTCACTTTAAGTAGTCCAATGTGATGTGTCACATACATACGGAAGGTTGTTGGTGGATTGGAGGCCGTTTGTTCCCGCTCTTTGTTGAACAATCTTGCTTAGTACTGTGGATGTATTGTGTAAGAATCCCTGCCCACAACTGATGTTTTTACCTGCTTGAACTTGAAGTCCTTCAGGACATGTTTGAATGGCAGTCTTGCTACAGATTAGACCACATAACTTCACCTCCTCAAATCACAACCAATATATCGTTGGACTTTGTAACCTGACAGTAAGTGAAGATTGCTGTATGTCTCTGTAGGGTATCTTGTCCATATTTGAACCTTCTGTAAAAGTGTGTAGGGTCAGTTATCATGCGAAACTTCGGAGAAACTATCCCGAAAGTGACTAGCAAAAACGTATCTTTTTCCTTGAATTATATTGCTACACTGTTAGTAACTCAGACCACATAGCGTCAAATGGTAGAGTGATTAATGGTTGGCGAATTGGAGGACGCGGTTGTGGCTTCTACTAGAATTTGCTTGGAGAGAGTGAAAAGAGCCACAAAAAAAAAAAAAAGAGAGACAGTCAATAATGACCAGACCGAGATTCGAACTGGGCCTCACCCAAATGCTACATCGCTCCGTTCGTTTAATCATTGTAAAATTAGTAACGTTTCTCTATTTGTAGCTAAATGATATGAAATGTAGCCTCGTACAATAATCTGTGAACCATAAAAACGCCCGTTAAGAGCGGATTAAACGGCAGAAGTCAGATATATTATATTTGTTCATTAGTCAAATGGATTGTCTTCGGTGAACTTTTAGCTCTTTGTATTGGCTTTCTGCACCCTTTTGCGCTGTTTTCCTGACACGTCATACCAAAAATGTTGGTTCATTTAGTGTGTGTTTTCAGTTGCAAAGTTTTGGAAACGCGGTATTAGTATGTACTGACGTAGCGAACAACAAAACTAGACTAGGCCTATGAGTGATTCTGTCGGTGGTGTATGATACATTATTCGACACTGGTGCAAAAAGGCTGACACACAGCGCCCAAAGTGTAAGGATAGGAATGTGCTAAAACCTTTTTATCCTAATCATCAATTTAAAGTTTGTCTTAGGAAAGTTAAATGTAGGGGAATGACGGTGGGGACGTGCCGATGCCGGTTGCCGTGTGGTCTAAGGGTAGTTTTACGGCTGCTTGATCGGTGGGATCGCGGGTTCGAATCCCGTTGAGCGCATGGATGTTCGCCTGTTGTGTTTGTTATGTGTTGTATGGATAGCGGCCTCTGCGACGAGCTGATCGATCGTTCAGAGGACTCCTACCAAGTGTGTGTGTGTGTGTGTGTGTCTAATTGTGTGTGATCTGGAAACCTCAAAACGAGGCAACCCAAGCCCGATTTTGACTGTAGCGCCACAGGAAAGAGAAACAAAAACTGTGTTTACTTAATTTGCTTCAAAACGTAATTAAATTAACTGTGTATATTGGTAATTATCACAGAAGAGCCGAATTAATTTTTTAAGTAATTAGATAAAACCCCCATTTCAAAGAGTTTTTAAATACGTTCTTTATTTTAAGTGCTCGTCGACTCATCATTCAAATTATTTATAAGACTTCTATGTGTATTTCAGGTACATGGGCATTCAAAACCTCTTGAAGAAATAAAATAGGTTTGTCCGTCCAGAAATTCACTGTACTGTGTATTGTTCTGCCTTAGCGAATAGAAAGTGCACGTATCTGATAACTGCCTTGTGGAATGTGGATTCGGGCCAGTGCTTAAAATGATTCATTAACACCTGTATGTAATGACATACTGCAGTACATTGCATTACCTGTGATGAAGAACCACATGCACGCTGAATTTGAAACTTTCTAACATTGCTCACAAGTGACCTAAATTAATATCATGATGAATGTGTTGCGAGAGATAGTTCGAGAAACCGATACTTAAGCTGGTTTAGCAGTTGGGTGTTGATTTCGCGTTAAGACGCTATCGCATATGCTACTGGAGGCTATCACGAAGCTGTTCTGTGAGTGAACAACTGAGGGTATTTTGTTTCTTGAGTTTGTTTTGTTCTATTATTAATATTTTATTTCCTCTTCGTCTCCTTTTTATTATTTGTGGGGAAGAGAAGATCTTCAGGGTTCTTGTCAAAGATCGAATCCCATTCACCTACTGTGTAATGTTGCTTTTACCAGCTGAGGGTAAATTATTTGTACGTCCGTATTAAACGCGAGCCTAATCGAAGCCTCACTCTTTGTATCCTGTAGTGCCTACTGTCTTGTTTGAGACTTTTTTTTGGAATGCCTTGTCATTGTCCAACGGACGTAGTGTTGTGAGGTTCAGCCAACATGATACACGATACGTAAACTCTCCAGTGTGAGCATGCGCGCGTCTTTGGCACTGTTTGTTCCAGAAAGAAGGGAACGCTGGGCCAATCTGACTATGGTAGACCTATGTCTGCTTTCTTAAGTTAAAAATGGTTTCTGCGCCTGCAGTAATATAAGCAGAATCTGACCACTTCATTGACTTTGTCGTAAGTAAACCTTCGGCCACGCACAACTCTTGCCAAGGACGAAGGTATTTTGAATTTAGTACCCTTAAATGCATTTACGACCCCACCGTTCATTGCGCCGAGGCCAGTAGCATGTGAGGAATTAAGTGTCCGACAGCGCACCGAATTCGAAATTTAAGGGTTGTAAAACGAATTACGGCGTGTTGTAACATGCAGTACTTAGACTGTTGTAATGTGGCGATGGCAACATTGGAGGAACCTGCATTATTTTAATAAGCAGTTGCACGTAACAAAAAACACATTGCCGTCCATCGTCAGGTCTGACAGTGAAAGGAACATAATCTCGGCAATGACGACACCGCTGCAGGTTGAGAGAAGACCGAATTAATTCCAGTCCATTCCAGTCGAGCCTGGCCCTTATGGATGCAGTAGGCCTAGGCCCATTTATTTCGTTCAGAACTCCTGCATAACTCTGACACAAAGCATGAGTGGATCCTGGCCCTCATGGCTGCAGTAACGCCAGGTCCAATTGTTTCGTTCAGACTTCCTGTATACCCGTGACACAGTGCTTGAGTGGATCCTGGCCCTCATGGCTGCAGTAACGCCAGGTCCAATTGTTTCGTTCAGACTTCCTGTTTACCTGTGACACAGTGCTTGAGTGGATCCTGCCCTTCATGGATGCAGTAGCGCCCAGCCCATTTGTTTTTTTCAAAATTCCTGTATGACTACGACAAACTGCCTGATTTCGAGCCCAGCAAAAATACAGACCTGTTCGCCTTTGCAGATTCATGGTGAGACAGATTAAATTGGGTTAACCTAGCGGTGGGTCTTTCTGAAGCATTTGTTTAAATTCTGCTATATTGACATAGTTTTTATCCACTAAAGGTGCTGAAGTACGGGCGTATCTGATACGCCTGGAACAGTTAAACCGTGCCAGCACTTAGGCCTTCGCAGTGGTGCAGCTACGGTTCGTATTCTTCTGGGATATGACGCAGTATCGCTTCCCAGAAGAACCATTTCTGTACCTGCGTGGCTGTAGATCCGCTGGTTTCGCTCGGTCCTAATACACGCCGGGACGCTAGTAACTCACAACAATTTATTCAGGGACATCCTTAGGGAGGGGCGTGCGGCGCCGTCGCCCCGGGTCCCTCACTTCGACATCGTTATGTATGAAAATTTCATTCACATCGTCACCTTAAAACGACGAAGTAAAAAATGTTGAAAGTTGGAAAACAGAACAAGTAAAACAAGAATGTAAGTGTAGGTGTGAGTTGTATTTTGTAGTGTTTGAACTGTATGACCAAAGAACATGAATAATACACTAATAAACAGGCCTTTACAACTTGGTGACAGTGATAGTGCTTCATTGGACTACATGTGACTGGCTTGATGTGGTACTGATTTGTAGTTGAAGAAGTGTAGAGGAGTTCGCATCAAGTGCTCTATCCTGTGATCGGCTCTCATGTGGGGAAAGCTCCGTTAGTAACTTCCGTACTGGAACACAGTATTCGAAGGAACTGTGATGGAGCTGGTAAAATTGTCCTTTTGCTTAAGTATAACGGTGTGGAGAGTGCTCAGTTTCACGCTTCGACTGCTTTACTCCAGGAAAATGGCATGCAATGATACTTTCAGTAAGCTTATTCCCCGCTTTTCTCATGGGTAAGGGTCCACGACACCCCGTGAAGAGCGAAAATCCGCGAGTAATAAACCGCCTTCCCCCCCCCCCCCACAAAAACTATATAACAACATTAATCC
>Ga0123352_10017372_pt1 | contig 11470 bp, 9 predicted proteins | sample TergutLab28metaG_FD_89700 | JGI IMG/M metagenome (GOLD analysis project Ga0123352, IMG submission 89700) | Labiotermes labralis P1 segment gut microbial communities from Petit-Saut dam, French Guiana - Lab288 P1 | ecosystem: Host-associated > Arthropoda: Insects > Digestive system > Gut ...
CCCATATAACTGCTCCCATAACCTACTCTCCACAGCCATCCCAACGTCCCCATATAACTGCTCCCATAACCTACTCTCCACAGCCATCCCAACGTCCCCATATAACTGCTCCCATAACCTACTTTCCACAGCCATCCCAACGTCCCCATATAACTGCTCCCATAACCTACTTTCCACAGCCATCCCACCGTCCCCATATAACTGTTCCCATAACCTACTTTCCACAGCCATCCCAAGTTATCTCCCATGGTTAATCTGCAGCCTACACGTACACCAGTGCCTTCCTATTGTCACCGAAAACGTCCATCTCCCATCCGTCATAATAAATACATGACGTCATAGCGGAGCACTATTTGTCTTGAATTCTAATTTCCTACACGTTTGTCGTCTTGCAGTCTGATATTTGCATTTTTAAAGTGTCTTCACCGCATGTACACTTGTAACAGTAATACATCCAATATTTATGATGGCGTGCGGAGGCTTGATTCGGTAGATAAGCCGCGCGTCACACGTCAGCGTCAGGCGATATTCAACACATATAATCACTACTTAGATGAAATAGGCCTAGGCTCCACGTGCTCGTCAGTAATTAATGTATGGAACAATCGATCACGCTGCAATGGAAATTTAACGGAAAGTCTTTCTGAAACTGGCCTGCAGAGTATCATGGTTAAAATGCTGACCCTGCTCTAAAAATGGGAAATGCCGGATGCGCTTCTGATTACAGACAGGAAATTCTAAGTGAGGATTTTTCAAATTTCTTTCGTCCTTTCAGAACAATCGGTGATATTATGTTCAAACAGGTTATTATTTATTTTTTACAGCCCTTCTATAAAACACTTTCTTGGTTTTAACCCTTACCCTGCTAACGTGGAGAATATGGTGAGCTCCTAATAATGCCAGCAGATGGCAGATGGGATTTGATTCGGCGTCTAAAGGGTTCATTCGGTTATACTTCCTTGTTTTTATAATACGCTATTATACATGTTCTGCAAGTTAAAATTTTTCGCTTGTTAAATATACTCAAAGAAAAACGTTTCGCATGGTCGCCATACTGTACTTTCGTCACTAATATTGGATGCACCAATCGGCGTTGCGTCTATGTGAATCGCAGCAGGGTACATTAGGCTTGTAAATTATGTTTAAAAGTTTCTAAGTTCAAATTCGTGCCATGTTTTAGATTTATAAATAGGTATGTGTTTAACTATCACAGAAAACGAAGGGCTGATAATCTGTAAGACTTTTCCTAAACATTCCTGTATGTAAACTGTTATACGCAGGGCAAACCATTGAGGTATAATACACAGTGAGCTATTTACTGGAGATATTAACACACTTCCTTTTTAATACCACACAGGCCTAACAAGTTTATGTTAAACGTGTGACATCTGGTTCGATTCTGACTGTTGCTCTTCCATCAGCACGACTGCAGGGGTAGCCGACTGTCTGGTAAATTACTGCCAAGTTACTAGTTCATATTTTACTTCATATTTATTTCCAGAAAAGTTCTTTTTAATCCAGATAATTTATCTGTCATTACTGAAATGTATTTTTTGTTCTTATGGTAAGGTTAATTTGTTTAATCCAGATAACTTATCCGACATTATTAAAATTCATTTTTCGTTCTTATGGTATCGTTAATTTGTATCCTATCTATATGAGATAAGAGAAAATAAACTATGCGTAGCAACGAAATACAAACTTATTTTTGTGCATTTTTCTTTACGTTTAGGTACATATCAGTGTTACAACCTTTAAAATTACAAAACGAAACCACAGTAATTTACAAATTCAGTAACAGTTTCCCAGGAAACACTTCCACTAAGCCACCGGCACGACTTAAATTGCGATTTCACCGAATACTCCAGATATGCAACATTTTACACACAGTCTGGGACTTCAGTGCTGACTGCAGCACAGGTGCTTTTCGCTTCGGTTTGTTGCTGTCTGCTTGCACTCACATTCTTAATAACAAAACCTATAATTACGAAAGGACACGATAGATAAAGGCCAGGCAGTAATATCATTTTATCTGGTTACGAGTGTCAATATTCCAGTGGGTACTGGGGAAAATTACGACGGCAGAAGGGCGGCTACAGCGTGAAACTCCAAGCTCAGTTTCATCTAGTGTCATGTTTAAAATTCCATGAACCTATCATTCCATTTTTCCGTATTTCTTCATAATCTATTACTTAGCTTCCTTTTCCATTTACACACATTCACAATCACAGGCTAAGTTAGCAACACGACGTACTTAGCACGTCTTCATATGCTGACCTGCCGCTGTGTGTGCCGTCTTCTGAAGAATGGTTGCCGGACTCTCACGATGGTGCTCTTTGGGGCGAACTGACCATGCATATGTGACCAGTAATTCAAGCAATCCTCTGGTAATAATGCTTCTGATCTACACAATGCACAACATAAGTTGCGATATCAGATTTCACGTGCACCGGTGCATGGTACAGTACCAACTGTTATGCACGCAACACACAACTGCCATATAACATTAGTTCATTATGAACCCTGTTGGCTAGAACTGCGTGGTCGTTTTTTTTTGTTCCTCTCCCTAAACAGGCCTAGAACTAACATTAGGCTTTGAAAAGCATACAGATTATAAAATAAAACTCAATAATACTCAAAATTATATAGGCCTACTGTAATGTCTCGTACTGTTTTCGGATGATTAACATTAATGCCTTGTCGAACCCAACATTTCCATTGGGTCCTGGTATTCTCTTTCACCCTGCACTCAGATTATCAAGTAGTTTCACGTCGAGCCTCTTTGTTGCTCGTTCTGTATTTGCACTTCTTCACAGGTGCTGTCGGCCTAACGTCAATTCTTATAATACAACCAATTAGATGCACTAATTCCTCAAATTTATTTTTGGAATAAAACTCTACATGTTTCGGACAGTTCCTCTGTCCATCATAAGGACTTTATCACTGCATACGCAACAGTGGTATATGTCATACAGGTTTGCTGACAGCTTTTTGCTCACAAGCTGTCAGCAAACCTGTATGACATATTGGGGTATGGGAATTGGAATCAAATGAAATAGCGTGAAACAAGAACTGAGACAGGGGAGATGAACTTTTTAGGTCAGCTCCGGGATACGTATCCTCTATACGACCACAAAACGACAAGAGTTATGGTAGAAATGAATTAAACTTCATTGAAATTATTGTGGAATGAAGAGACGGAGGACACAACATTAATAACGAACGATACAGGGATTGGCAAGTGATGGAATGGATACAGTTCGACCTGCAGGAAAACTACGTCGACCAAAGGAAAGATGGATACACCAACACTCTTGAAGACAGAACAGGTTCTGAACAGCTTATCTTCTGCTGCTGCTCATGACGAAGATATTTTTTTCTGACTGTAACATGACGACAGAAACGTCTATACTATATACATAGCTTCCTACATAAGTGTTCCTTATGGTTTTTTTTTCATTTGGTACTAAGACCAACAAACGTTCAATTATCACGCTCCTACATGTTTCGACACTATCGTGTCATCTTCAGGGAGTTAGTAATCAATAAGTCACTGAAAACAAATGTTTCTTATGAGATTTGTGACGTAAAATCAGCATTCTTCTTTGAATATCCCGCTGCCTGATCTTATACAGACGTCAGAGATAAAAAGGCTGTGAAATTTTGTAGCTTTCATCTCGCGCAAGGCACCATGGAACGGCGACACGTGTAGCTCACCTGTGTCACTTTAAAGCAATACAGAACAGCGGTAAAAGATATCAGGTTTTTGAGCGGTGTAATACTGATCAATTGTGCAGCTTGTGAGATCAATTCCTGGTGACGAAGAGAGAGCAAGTGGCAACTATACTTAGGTTTTGTCCGATCTGGTGAGCCTGTCATCCAAAAAGGCATAACCGCCCTAGCTGTCCGTGTATTTCAGTTTCTACTCGTACAGTGTAGAACTCTAATTCGTTGGAACCAAATCTCAGCGGTTCTTTCCTTTGGGATGTATTGGTCGATATTCTAGGCATCTAGACTACATAATGTCATTAGTACAAGAATACAAATGAGTAACTATAATTGCTGCCGGTCCCAGTGGCCGCGCAGTCTAATGCGTAGGTCTACGGCCGCTCACCTACTGAGTTTGTGGGTTGGAATCCCACCGGGGGCATGGATGTTTGGTCTGTTGTGAGTGTTGTGTGTTGTCAGGTAGAGGTCTTGGCGACGAGCTGATCACTCGTCCAGAGAAGTCCTACCGACGGTGATGCGTCGTTGTGTGTGATCTAGAAACTTCAAGAATGAGGAAGCCATGGTCCGCGTTGGGCCGCAGCGCCACAAAAAAAAAAGAATTATTGCTAGAACGGTAACCGACAGAGAAAAGCCGAAGAGTGCTCTGAGAAAAACCTATCAGAGCTCCACATGGATTGATCCGGGATCGAACCCGGTCTTATGCGGTAAGAATCTCACAACCAACGGCCTGAGATACAAGACTACGGCGTCTGTTTGATGGCTGCTTGTAAAGTCAGTTTTTTAGACACTGCGAGAGATGCAGACGACAGGTGTGCGGTATCATGTCTGAGAGGCACAGAATGGACGCGCATGCTCGAGCGTGGAGTGGGTGCTTGTTGCAGACCGCGGGGCATTGTTGTTCTGTTACATCATCTCATTGTTACTCCACTACTGGTGTATTCAGCTGCTCTTCCCTTTGTCACATAACCCTGCGCCCTAACGAGATTTAACTAGCCGTGACTGGTCGGTCACCAGCACGGTGACGTAACGCATCATGGACAAATAAATACTGCTACTGAGGGCATCATAATACAAAAGTTCCAAGTTCAGGACATGGAAAAGGAAAACACGCAAGCACATAAAACTAAAGGAACAGTAATCCCCACTATTATCTCTCTGGTAGCAGAAACTACGATTCGACTGTGCTGATGCCGAAGGCTAGCTGAACCTACGGTCCAAGATATTTCTCTTCTCCAAGAATCTCCGGGCCGCTTCTGGGCCCACCCAGCCCCCTATCCAAACGATACCGAGATTCTTCTTCGGGGGTAAAGCGGCCCGGCGTGTGTTAACCACTCACCTCCTTCACGTGTTAAGAATCAGTGGAACTATATCTCTTCTCCCCTATACGCCTTCATGGCGTGGACTGTGACAACTTTAGCATCAAAGGGCGCCATTGTTCTGTTACCCTTTTCAAAATAAAACGAAATTTGAGGGTTTTACGGCATTGCTGACAATTCCAGACGTCTTGGGTATGACACTATGTAGATTGGTACGTAGACACCAGCAGTGCGGAGGCGTTCACATCCTCCGTCTTCAGGGCGGCCCGACTTTACTCTAAAGAAGAAGCAGTACGCTGTCCAGAAGATCTGGCCTCCGTGTACCATTCGACACTGCCTATGTAACCACTTTCCATAACACCCACCTGAATACAGCCGTAACGTCTTTGCGTGGGCCTCCCATGTTTGAGGCTACTTCCCTTTTCTAATCAAAAATATAAATTCGGCTTACTTCGTTTCCTTCCCAGCAGTGAGGCGTCCCAGCCTACTACCATTTCTTGATTTCGTCTCCATAATATCACGGTAGGGTAACCTCAAATACAGAGCATTATAACGTTATATGTGATACACCACTTGAAATTGGAAAGGACTGTGCCACAGAGTTCAGTGCCCTGCAAATTTAAGACATGAAATGCATACCGATCCATACCTGTTACTGACACTGCACGTGAAGGGAGGAATAAATCAAGTAACTTTCTCTCGGATAAAATTATCCAAATTTTTAACGCATCTCATTTCATGGTGTGGCACTGTGATTTTGCCATAAAATTAGTTAGGCTGTACACAGTTAATTGTAACACTTTTCTGTACATTACTCTAGAAATCTACAATAAAAGGGTAGTCACCAAATTGTTTAGGCTTAAGTATAGGGCGAACTACTTTACATTACATTCTACTTGGAAGGTTGCTCGAAGGCAGAATGGATTTGAATTTGGTAGGGTATATCGGATGCTGATCTAGAGTACTGTTGTAAATTTGTCCGGCGAGAAAGTGAGTACCACAAGTAAAGAAGCAGAACGCTACTGTACAGTAGAAAATGGCTCGTCTAAAAGAGATACAGATTAAAATAAATCGAGTATGTTTTAAACAATTTTCACGAGAACAAAAGGCGAAATTGCAATATGAATGTCCAACACATTCGTAAGTGTGATTGTGCTAAAGTAGGGGTGTTTGGGAACGACACCAACAAATCAAAATTAACTTAACAAAAAAGATGATTAAATTTGTGTTTTCAATGAATATCCAAACACCAAAATATACAAAGTGTAATTTAGTCTGCCACTTCGTATAGGTGAAGACTTGGTATTTTGGACAGACGCCAATGTTGTGAGAAATGCGTGGTAAGGGGAATGTTGTTTCTACCTACGTGAGGGAAGCAACAGCGTTATGACGTTAAAGGGAATAAAGTGGACTGGAGATGCAGCAGATAGCAAGGAAATCAGAATGGCATGCAGCATTTTCTACGGAAAAGTGTAGAGAGGAAATCAGTTTTGTATCATATCGCCGATGAGAAGATACTAAAAAGCGATCATAAAAAAAGTATTGGGGTTGAGGCTTACATTAGGAACCAGTGGTGGGTCTTAAGCAAGTTGTTAAGTCTATTTCCTTGTAACGAATTGAAATGAAATCAAAAGAATAATGCATATTCGCAGATAATGAAATTAGATATGTCCATACTTTACACTGGAATATACGGCTTGCTGCTTTAGAAACATTTGGCCCAGGAAAAGAGTGGGGTTCCACTGACCGTAAGATAACACGAATCTAAGAGTCGGTTAATAAAGGGACAATATTATAGCGAACATTCAGCAGGGGGAGAGAGGCATCCATCATTGCGATCGGCAATCCCACTCCACCGGGCAGCCAAGCGCGACGACCCGGCCAACTGCCGCCTCAGCGTCACTAAGTTCTCGCAAACTTCCCCACAAATTTCGTACCCGCCCTTAAAAAAAGACAAATATCAATGCGCTTCGCAACCAGAACCTGGCATGTAACCTCAAGGATAAAGAAAGCCGGAGGAGCGAGCGACAAATTCCCAAAGCTTTTTGTTTTTTTTTTAATATTTGAAATATTTTTAATGACACTAAACCAAGTGCAAGGATTTTAGTGCAAAATGAGAGAGAGAGAGAGAGAGACGTATTGTGAATTGTGACTTAGGTACGTGTAGGTAGGGAAAGGTGCTGTTCAGTATCGTAAGAGCAACGGATGGAAACATTTCTCAAAAACTATGTTTGTCTAAATTACTCGCGACCCCGCGCACAGTAAATCAACAACAGAGCTGCAATTCCATAATTATCAATAGATGTTCGTTTACGAATTTACAGTTGCTTGGATAAAGTGTTCGCAACTCATCGGAATCATTCACGGCCCAAATTTAGGGCGCGACTTATAAGTTAAGAAAAGCCTTAGGGTACAGAAGGGGGACTGTAAGATCAATTATCTAAGGTTATGGCAGTCTCTAACTATGGGATACTCTGATCGCAAGCTGAAATACACAATTTTTGGGAGTGAATTATGTTTACTTTTTGTTAAAAAAATTTCCTGCTGCATGGAGCGATCATAAATATTTAACAATTATTCAGTACACTTTTCTATTAAATTTACTGGTATAGATTTACACTTGTAGACATTGATTATCATTAAAAGGGAAGCACTAAATGAATGTGTCTGAGCACAACGCTGAGAGGAATAATTTGACGTCAGCAAAGTAAAAATAGAACTAAGAAATTACGTACTGAGAAGCTTCACAACTTGAAGGAAGATCAGAGAGATAGCTAGTATGGGCGGGGTTTGTAGAACGCATGAAGGAGATGAGGTATGTAAACAAAATTATATTCAGATACTTTAAGGAACAAGCCCACTTGGAAGGACGAAACTAACACGACAGGTAATGTAGGTATAGCGTAACATTGAGGAGCGTTCGTGTAACCACTGTTACAGCGAAGAAGCAAGAACAACTACATATTCCGAGTGTGTGTCTGTAGCCTTAGTTATCTAGGATGAAATGAGCATGCGCCATATTGTCATCTTGTGTCCTGCCTGGAACTACAACAGTTACTACATTAACAGAAAAAGGCACGATTTTCGAAAAAAAAAAATTTAAGTCACTGAACATGAAATGTGCGTTTCAATTTTCTCTACAACACTCGTCTGAAACATTTGTAATTCTAATGGGAACTGAGCGAGATGTGATCTTAAATGTATATTGGCCTTCATGTGAAGTATCCGGTATTGTTGTGAGATTTTAACGGAACGTGAATTTTCTTGACAGATTTTGGAAAAACACTCAAATATCATCATCATCATCATCATCATCATCATGAAGGGTCAGGCGTGTTTCATGTTCCTTAATCCTCAAGATGAAATTGGTCCGTCCATCTCTTCCTAGGTTGTCCTATGTTCCTTCGTCCTTTTGGTTGATACGTTTCTTCCTTTTGAGGATTTTACGAGTAACTTGGTATCCCCTGGATAGGTTACCGGTCCGTCGCAGGGTGAGTCTAGTGGTGGGGCTGCCACCTCGATGCCTCTAGACCAGCATGCTTTTCTGTAGGGGCGTGCTCCCTTAGCTGAATGGGCCCAGTTTTAACGCACTGGACTTTCGCCTTCGCCCTCTCCCGTCTGCTGCAGTTTCAGCTGCATTGCCCAGGGGTCACGCGGCCTTAGCCTTCGTAGACGTGGGAGTAGGATTTGCCGACAGAGCCGCCGTTGTTGTTGCTGTTGGTTTACTCGGGATTTATGGGTTTAACATCTCAGCATTTGTATAACACCTGAGACCATGTCGACCTTTGACCCCCACTAAATATCAAATTTTATGAAAATCCGTCCAGTGGGGATCGAATTTTTTATGTGGACGGACGGACGGACAGGCATGACGAAGTTAATAGTCGCTCTTTGCAATCTGCGAGCGCGCTTAACAATGTGTCTTAGGGAATGTGTTACAAAATTATATACTGGGTTAACATAAGTCGAGATAAATTATTTTTAGAAGAACAGCCGGTGCAACCTTTTTTACCACAAAAGGAATGAAGGAATTTTGGAAGAGCTGAAATTAGAACCAGATGACGAGAAGTTAAGAAAATACAAATCAAATTGGCAACGACATGTAACAAGTATGAACAGCAACAGATTGCCCAAAAATAATACTGAAATAAAGACCGAATGGACGAAGACGCATTGGAACACTTTTGAAGAGACTATTATAAGGGCCGAAAACAGGTCTATTAAGGTCTATCTCGTGGCGGATGATGATGATGATAATGATTAATCTCGGGCTACATAAAAGGCGAGGAGATTTATCGGCAGATGAGGAATTTTCAGTGTGTTAAGAAGGATTATTCTATAATTGTAGTTAGACTTTCTTTATTTAAAGGATTTGGACAAGCCGCAAATATGAATGCTTTTAATAAAATAACCGAAATATCATAACAATATACCGGTACGTATACGGGCTATCTCCATTTCAAATTTCAAGCGTCTACCTTCGAAATTGTTTCCAATTTAAGCCCCTAGCCATCAAGCACTTCATACACTCCTCAATCATTAGCCACCTTATAACCTCTTCCATTAAAACAGCGTTACTTCAAAACTGGAATCTGTCATCACATCACCCGCAAAGGAATTACAGATATGTTAAAGAATCAAAACTTCAAATCTGTAAATAACACTCAAAATGCTCCCTAGTATCGACATGTTTTACCACATTACACTGTTATGCCACATGCGTGTAGGTCCTTAGCAACAGATTGCTTGTCCCGTGTTCCATTGTATTGGCTTCACCCCTTTAGTTCAGTCACTGTTTCGGAGAACAACAATCTCCACCCTTCTGACAATTATCATCAATAATTCTTTCAGTACTGACACTGGTGAAAATTGGATTCAGATCACTAAATCCATTCAGTGTGTCTGTTTGTTCAGAAAGTTGACTCCCTTTGTAAAGCTGTTGGTTGGCCAACTATAGGAATAGCGCTAAATCTACTGGAGGGGAGCGGGTTATTTTGTTCAGAAGAGTAGATGCTGCTTGAAAGAAATTACAATTTCAATTGAAGATGTAGGTTCCAGTCTTATGAGCAATGACGCCGTGCAGATTGGTACGTAAATACAAACGCCGAGGAGAAGCTTGCTGCCGCCATCTTCAGGTTAGTCCAAGATTACAAAAAGAATTGTTTCCGACTATTCTGAAAGTGGAAGCAGAAAACTTCTCCACAAATTTGTAGCGTATATACCAAAAACACGGTGTCACATCCCAAAATACTGGAATCTTTATCCACACCGCTCTTCAAGTCTCACGTCTTGCATAAATTCAGGATTAATGTCGTTTGGCATGTGATTTAAAGCAGACTGAGATAAATTCAAGCAGAATTTCTGAGAAACATGGTGTCTTTTCCTCCTTTTCTGAAGATGGAGGCAGAAAATTCTTCAGAAACAGCTGTCAATTTATCCCATACTGTACGGCTTCATATCCCAGACCAAGGTTGGTCTTCATACCCTCTCCTTTTGACAGTCAAACCTCATATGGATAGACACTGTACGTATAACGATCCACTGCGACGCGTTCGCTTAACGTTTATACCTCTTCGGCTATCGTAACAGCTTGATATCGTTTCACCTCACGAGGGCGCTTTTATGGAAATTTAATATAGCCAGAAACAATAAAACTTCCTTAGGTCTTAACGTAAAGTGTCCAATATTCTTGCCCAATTTTGACCAAATCTGGAATTTCTCGACGAATTTTTATAAAAGTCTCCAATACTAAATTCACGCAAATCCGTCCAGCGCGACACGTAGATAGACGGAAGGACAGACGGAAAGAGAGAAGAAACGAAACGATGAAGGTAACAGGCGCTTGCCGCGAATTTACGACGAACTTTATAAGCGATTGGCCATACGGACGTACGGAAATGAATACGATTCATTTGTTTTACATAGAAAAGGCGTACTCCTTTTCGAAGAGGACGGTAACGTTTCATAATGTCCAATCTTAACTAGTGGATAAGAAAATATGTACATAAATAAATCAATTTTCTTAATACTGAGGCAAATGTAATCTGACTTCTAAAGCTAAATGCAAGGTGCAGACAAGACCAAGAACGGTTAGATTACAACGTTGTTGACGTTTAGGCCAATCATGCGGTATTTCGTAAAGTTACTCAGCGTTTGCTTTCCTCAGAACAACTACTGAAATTAAACGTTACATTACAATTGCTCATGATCACAACTGCTCTGTGTAATAGTGCACACTTACAACCACATATTTTGCTTTCTATATTGATGTTCTTCTTATATTACAGAAGAAATGAGAATATAACGTGTATAAGCATTAATGAAAGGTGTTGTAGAATGTAATATTGAAAGGTGTTGTAGAATGTAATATTGAAAGGTGTTGTAGAATGTAATATTGAAAGGTGTTGTAGAATGTAATATTGAAA
>Ga0123352_10017373_pt1 | contig 11470 bp, 4 predicted proteins | sample TergutLab28metaG_FD_89700 | JGI IMG/M metagenome (GOLD analysis project Ga0123352, IMG submission 89700) | Labiotermes labralis P1 segment gut microbial communities from Petit-Saut dam, French Guiana - Lab288 P1 | ecosystem: Host-associated > Arthropoda: Insects > Digestive system > Gut ...
GTGTGTGTGTGTATGTGTGTATTTTTCAACATTTGAACCAGGTGGCCTATTTTGACTAAACCTGTAAAAAAAATTACACCATTACAGCCCCAAGCAGTATCATTTTTTAAATTTTCTTAAGAGTGGCAACATGGCGAACGGACGAACGTTAGGGGTGGGGATTGAAAATAACGTCACTTAATTTACAATCCTGAAATTGTATAAGGAGACGTTTTGAGAAAACCTACAATTTCTGTCTTGTTAATTTTCCTGTTGAAAGCAATATAATAACATTGTGGTCGTGCGAGGTTTTTCTATAGCTTGCGGTTGGACGTCGATAAATGTGGCAACACTAGAAATGGTTGTTTGACACACTGTACAGTAAAAAGATGGTTCATAAAGACACCTGTACCTGAGTCAGGATATGGGCTGTCAATCAACAACTACAAACATGGCACAGCGACTTCCATTTAAGTTTGTTTTGCGACAAATTTGTCATATGCTATTATTATAATGCGTAAGATAAAGGTAAATGTAAAGTGCGCCCTTGTACAGGCACTGAGGCTCTGTACAGGCCGTACGGCCCATAGGTGGAGTAGAGGTACAGCTCTACTGTACAGGCACTGGGCTCTGTACAGACCGTACGGCCCATAGGTGGAGTAGAGGTATAGCTCTACTGTACAGGCACTGAGGCTCTGTACAGGCCGTACGGCCCATAGGAGAGTAGAGGTATAGCTCTACTCTTTCTTGACCACGGCACTAGAAGGGGGTGAGGGGTCAGCGTCACGCCCCAGTCGCTCTTTACCCCTGGGAAAGATCCGGTACTCATTTTACAGGAGGCTGTGTGGGCCGCAGGGCCGGTCTGGACAGATGCGGTAATCTCGCCCCCACCGGGATTCGATCTTCGGACCGTCCAGCCCGTAGCCAGTTGCTATACCTACTGAGCTACATAATAATGCATAAAACTGCTTAAATATTTAACACAATAAAGTAAAGTAGCAGTAATAATATTGATAGATATGTGGGATTAATAATTTATGCAGTAGCCAATTAGAACTAACGAGCCGTTTCCGGAAGTGCCTGTTTTACGATGCTGCCCTACAGTGGTGTCATACTTCTCTCCAACTTATCTGTTCTAACACCTACCCGGACTCCAGACATTGTGGGTGGTTTTGAATTGATTAGGGTTGTACGGAAGGATTAAGCGAAAAACATACAGGACGGAGGATATTTGGAAGGGTGATATACCGTTGAGCACGCGAGAAGGGTACGTCTAACGTCAGCACATGACATCGCATTGCGTCAAAGCAAGAACCGCTCCATTCCGTTTCCTTGACGACCCTTCAAAGTGCGCAATTCTCGGTCCATTTTTAGACTGCTATCTGTTATAATGAAAGGTGGGCCTGTGAAACTGCAGGCTTAACTGTTACTTTACATGAGTGTGATATCCGATCTCTCATATTAAGGGAAGAAATACCGAGGGTCTGTTTTATCGGGTCTCTGAGCACGGCAGCTCTGTCGCGTAGCAACCTCGTATCTGACGCGACATCCCGTAACAAAGCTCATGATCAGGGATAGTATAAAAGGAACACCTGTAGATTGAGGGTCAATGAAACGGGTATACCGAGCTCAATTTTGGGGCCTAAGAGAAAAAATTAACAAAACAGAGGAGGAAGTTGTTCAGTGAACAATTCGGTCGTGTAGGCACTTATTTGAGTATTTGTTTACCTTACGTTTATTCAATGACGTCCTCAGTAGCGCAGAAGCTTTAACATGCAGTATCGAAAAAATTAACAAACAAATATTGGGAAAAAGGCGAACATGGCCTAATTTGAATACTATGCCGAAATTTATCAAAGTGACTGATTAAAAATACATCAACTTGGGTGTGGACAGCGGGTGTCTGGGTCCAGAACAGAGGCTGGCTTATCCCGAATAAAGTCACACGTGTGGTGGTGACACTTTTCTCCCAGAACGTTATCAAATCAAAAGCGGAAATTTTGAAGAAACAAAACTTTTATACAAGAACTTGGCTGTATGTCGGCCATAATGTGACACTGTATCCGAATTTTACGTTCATGTGACAGTGCATCGTAATAAATTCTTATAATAAAACCAACTAGACGCACTAATTTCTCTAATTTATTTTTGGAATAAAACTCTACATGTTTCGGACACTTCCTCTGTCCATCATCAAGAGCTTTTCAATGCACACACAGCGATGGTATACGCTGAAACCTTTGGAGCAGGATCAGGCTGGAACTGACAGTTCCATACTGATCCTGTTGTTTAACTTATTTAATAGCTTTAAACCAACTCTGTCAGTTATTTTACAATGTGGCCCCCTGTCTTCAGATTCTGCATAAGTGACAGAACAATTTCTTAGCCTCTTGCTCATCTGTTATCTTCTCAAATGCACTCTGTTGTATGGAGTCAGGAAATCTGCTTTATCAAATATTCCAGAGAACACGAAATGACAAAATCTTCTTCTTCTATGCCGCTGCAACTCTGATAAGAGTCTTGGCCTTCTCGACAATATCCTTCCATTTAAGGCGGTCCTGTACTTTTTCTGCCTACTTCGTCCGCTTCATCTTCTTCAGATCGTTCCTAACATCATCATCCAATCTAGACTTGGGCCTTCCAGCTGGTCTTCCTGTGAATGGTTTCCATTTGTCTATTCTTTTCACTATGCTGGTTTCGGGCATTCTATTTATGTGTCCAAACCAACTCAGTTGTTGAGATTTAACATAATTTATTATGTTCCGGTGTTTAATTAATTCATCCGACTCCTTATTTGTTTTAACGAAATGACAAAATAGAATATTTAAATTCACAACTGGGTCCTTCATACCCCAAGTGTAGTTCTGATGATACCATTGCGAAGTTGTGCAGAGCCATTACATGAAATTACGCCCTATGAAGTCAGTTACTGCTCTGATGAAGTAGAGGTCAGAGCTCACGAACTCTGGTTGTCATGGTAATGGACTGCCACTACAAGAATAGCTGCAACCGGGTGTCCACCTAATAACTAGCTCTATTTGATTGTCCTAAATAATGAATCAATCAACAGCTTCAAGGCACAACCTTAAAGACAGTAAAAAATACGTATGGAAGCCCGGAGACAGTAACACTAGAAGATAACGCAGAGTGAGTCATCAAGTTTAAAAAAACAGCATCATCACTGGCGTCAGGATAATCAGATAATAGAGGGGTACAGAACGGACGTCATTCTTTTGTTTCTCATAGTATTATTATAGGCAGAGCTGTGTCTCTGGTTTTGTGTGTTGGCTGTCCTATTGGTCCAGGATAACTTCAAGCAAATTTGGGTTATGAAGTAGAGTTTTGCTTACTTGTATGGCCTACTTTGAGGAATATCCTAATATTTTTATGTATACACTGAGGACACCACGAAAAAATCAGGATTTGCAGTCTCCGAGGTGCGATTCGAGCCCATTCAACCGAATACGAAGGCAGGGTAACCGACTATCACGAGAAATTCCATCATAAATATTTGAAAAGGTTTATGTGAGATTTGAGTTCGTTTGACATAATGCTTCCGGCGGCAATGTGGCCCTGGGTTCGACTCAACCTCTAACGGAAATGAGTACAGGAATATTTCCTGTGCGGTAAAGGCAGCCGGTGCGTAGGGCTGACAACCTTACCCCTTCTCTGGGAGCCTGAGGGCCTGTCCGGGCATGTAAAGTGATTGTTCTGCTTAATGAATGAGTATTTAACTGATGGTCTTCTGGTATGTGATATTTTGTAGCTTGGTGACTATAATGTGCATACGGCCCTATTTGTTCTACAGACTTAACAGTGTTTTTCCATTAAGGAAAGGTCGAGTGACACAGTGAGCCGAACAGTCACTTTTCGGTGACCAGCCACACACACACTGATTAAAAAAACTGAAGCAGTAGTAAATTAGCTCAGAAACAGCTAATTACAACTGCCCCTCTTTATACTCATTCCTGAGACCTCCCGTCTCAAATTTCATTTTTCGTGACCTATAATCATAAGATCAGTATATTTGATACTGTCCATCTGTTGCTTGAATTTCCTGAAGTTTTAACCACCAACAGTCTATACATACTCTCTTCTTTAACCTAACTACGTGTCCATTCCATTATATCCTCCAGTGTGTATTGTATGTGTATGCCTATACAGTAGATAATAATAATTATATATATTTATTTTTATTATTTTATATATTTATTTATTTACTGCAATTGGGTTGTTACCCGGTGGCAGTGGTTATTTTACATGTAAACAAAACATGAAATTGGTTACTACTAGATTTAAGTCGGGAGAGCTACATGAGAAGCCTGTAGTGGCAACTTGGAATCTTGGGAACCATCTCAGCATTTGCTTATAGACACAGGGAAAACAAGAAAAACCTGTGTCGAGATGGCCGGTCGCAGGACCTTCCGAGTACTGACTTCTAGTCAGCATTCCGGCATCTAAAGTACAAAATAATAATAATAATAATAATAACTACAACTGAAGATGATAATATTAAAGACTAGTTTATTGGAAACATAACTGTACTCCTCGCATGTCTTCATTAATTAGTTTATGTTGGTACAAATGTAGTAGGTCTGTCGTCAGGAACCGATTTTTGGAAGCGCGTGATAGCAGAAGAACCAAAAATACAAAGTGGCGACAGGATGGAAATAAAAATAAAATACGAAATAAATTTGACTTACAAAATGTTTGAAAACATCATGTCTTAATTTAAGGTGATTTTGTCTCAGGCTGCTCCAGTGAGAAATGCGTGGACACAGGTCTGATTATGAGAGCGTTTAGTTTTAACATTATCTAAATTACAAAGTTATTAGAACACGTGAAAAAGATTTCATTTATAGTTCTTATTATTTAAATTAGAAAGGTGTTCAAAAAATTAGACACTGATATTATATTCAAGGCACCATTTACTTACAACTTCAGATTCTGCACGCAGCAAACACGTTTCGTATCGTGCTATCGTGTGGCTCGTGTATGTACTGAATGTTTAAACGGTAAATAAAATTATTCATACTTCCACACCAGGAAGCATAGAAGTAGAGTGTGGGTGTGGCCCTACTCATTCTTAACCTCGACGCTAGATGCAAGTAAGTGGCAAATATGATAGCCCGACCGCAGTAATCGTGGGACAGTACCCGGTGTCCGTTGAACAAGAAGCTGGGTGGGCCCCACAGACGGTCTGGATTGTTTGGAGAAGAGATAATCTTTGCCTCTGCTTGGTTTCGAACCCCGGATCCTCCATCCTGTCACCTAGTCACTATTCTGACCGAGCTATATTGTCTGACGTGAAAAATCAACGTTTTTTGTACATTTATTTCTTCGTTGATTTCAGTTTCTTACACAAAACAAACTCACACAATGCAGTGGTATATCGTAGTTGTTGAATATACGTGTATCCACATTGTGTAGGAACAATCCAGTCTCCTCGGTCAGCCCTTTCGGAAGATGATATGACCTCTAAGAAGTGACCACTTAGTAACACAGTAAATGACCTAGCATCATTTGGTATTCAAACCGTACCACAGAGTTCAAGCGTACCGGAAACTGCGACTTTACCTAATACGCGTGTAAGATCAACGTCATATCTGTACCTTTTTGTGGATCATGCCGATCCTCAGAGCCGGAAAAAGGGGTAGGCCAGCTCCCCACCCCCCGGGGGACGCCAACCTGCAGATGGCGCTAAGACGTCACTGGAATGATCGGAATTATGGAAGCAACCCTAGGGTTTCCACACCCGAAATGATTTCTTCTAAACATTTTCCACTATTTCGGGAAGCACTTTCAAAGGTTCGCCATCCCTTTCCTTGGCCGAAAAAAAAACTGTAATGAATATGAGTTTGAAGGGGCGCCAAATTACACGCCCGTCCGGAGCGACAAATTGTTAACCTGCCCGGGGCCCCCACATTTCTCGGACCGTTCCTGTAGAACCCAGTTTACCGAGCACATTGTACTGCATCAGTCAGGATATGAAATCTCTGTTTTCAAGAAAGGGCGGATCGAGGCCGGTGAATTCGTTTAAATCTCCTGAATTAGTTGAAGGAGATGGAAATATACAGATGCCAGTCAAAGAAATGTCTGCCAAGACTTTTCAACAGGACGGTGCTGTTAATATTTAATGGCAAATAACCAGAAACAACAGAACAAGCTTCGGTGAGTAAAGCTATTCTTGAGCCGGCGCTGCTACTTATTTAGCTACTACAGAAATTCTCGCCTCTTGTATAACACAAAATTTCACTGGACTTCCCCCTAATAGCCCTCCACTAGCCCATATCCCAGACCAATGGATTCAACCACACTGTATTTCCGTAAGATTAATTTTAACGTCTAGGTCTTCCAAATATCCTGCTACCTTCAGTTTTTCCTACTAACTTTTGTATGTAATTCGTCTATCGTGTGTAACATTTATCTTTTACTCTGTATTATTTAGGATGAATGACTTGGAGAGACTGCAGCAACGTATAGCATGTTTGGCTAAAGTAAGAAATAAAAAAAAAGGTAAATCAGTCCCATAACAGGCCCGAGGTGCCCAGAGGGTTCCAGGAAGTTAAGTTTCCCAGATTACGTGACAATGGCCCAGGATGGTGGCAAAATTGTTAGTCTTACGCACCGGCTGCTTTTTACCCCCAAGATATACTCTTGGTACTTATTTCTGTTAGAGGCTGAGTCGACCCCAGGGCCATAGTGCGATCGGAAGGACCGTGTCAATAAAAAATTCCAAAGACACCATCTGGAATCGAACCAGCGACCTTCCGATTTGTAGCACAGCACCTTAACCACTGTGCTACCGCCGTCTCCAAAGTAAGAAATAAACCAAAATATTAAATTTTGGTAGGAGTTTTATAAGTTTACAGGATACTTGGTAAACATTTTGAGGGTTTGATATTTGAATAAAGGTAGACCAACTTGATGACATTTGCTTTATTATGTAAATTTACTGCTCAACATGTTTCGGATGTTAATACATCCATCTTCAGGAGCTTGCGACTACTTGGTGCGTTATTGTGTAGGCTGTAATGTGCTGACTTGAGGCTTGTTGGTGTTATGTAGCGGGATTGGCTGTTGGTAATGTGGTATCCGAGTGCAGGCTGGACTACTACTATTAGTAGTGCAGGCTGAACTACTACTACTAGTAGTTCAGCCTGCACTCGGATACCACATTACCAACAGCCAATCCCGTTACATAACATCAACACGCCTCAAGTCAGTACATTACAGCCTACACAATAACGCACCAAGTAGTCGCAAGCTCCTGAAGATTGATGTATTAACATCCGAAACATGTTGAGCAGTAAATTGACATAATAAAGCAAATGTCATCAAGTTGGTCTACCTTTATTCAAATATCAAGGTGATGCACGGTCCAATACGCATCAGATTTTGAGGGTTGTGAAGATTTTATCAAAATAGGCCGTAAAGAAATAAATGTGTGTTAATACGGACTGGCTGCATCTGTTGCAATATAGAACTTAAACATGCTTTGCCTAAAACGGAGAAAATGTTAGCAATCTTTCTTGAAAATTTATAGTATCACATTTATAATTACTGAATTTATAGATTTTGAGGTACTCAGAGCTGTGTTAATGAAGGTTCATGCGATTGGAAACGTTACGCAATGCCTAGTGGTAAACACTCACCGACGTTTTCGGATGTACGTAACTGTTTCCTTCTTCAGGGTCTAGAAGTCCTTGCGAATAGCGGGTTTTAGAATCTCCTCCGTTGTCTCGTATCCGGGTAAAGAAATCAAACTCTCGGGATGTGTATGTGTTACCGTCCCCTGGTGTAAAGGTTAGCAGACACCTACTGACGTGTGGCCGACAGAAAGAACTCTGCTGAGTCACCTGACCCAAGGAAACAATGTGCACTGAAACACTGCGAGACGAAGGACAGAGACGGGACATGGAATAATTCTGCGTTATTCTCTTGATACATTAGTATCCGTACACCTTCAAGAAAGACCTACACCACGAAGCATATTAGTTAGTTAGTTAAACGGTTGGTTTATTTGTTGTTTGCTTAGTTATAGGGGTACGCGGTGGCGCAGTTGGTTGAGGCACTGCGCTACAAGCCAGAAGGTCGCAGTTTCGATTCCCGATGGTGTCATTGGAATTTTTAATTGACATAATCCTGCCGGTCACACTATGGCCCTGGGGTCGACTCAGCTTCTAATAGAAATGAGTACCAGGAGTATTTCCTGGGGATAAAGGCGGCAGGTGCGTATGGCTGACAACCTTACCACCTTCGTTCGCCGACTGTCTTGAAATCTGGGAGCCTCAACCTGCTGGAACACTTTGGGCCTGACCAGGCCTGCATTGGGACTGTCTGCTTTTGCTTGGTTTTTGTCGATCAGGTCTTCACTCTTCTAGGATGTTACGCAGCGTAAATAGTAAGTTACTGACTTGTTGGTCGCATCTTCAAGGGGGATCGATAGGTTGTCCCGAAACGTCGCTAACTAATTACCAGTCCAGAAGAGCAAGACCTCGACCGAAGCGTGAGATCTCGCGTATTGTCATTCAGTTAAGAGAATGGGAAAGTGACAATGGGAGGCTGATGGATGTCCTACAGTTACGTGGATAAGACTCAGTTGTTTCGGACATAACACCGTGAAGACTGGTACACAAGTATCAATGTCTCGGGGGCGCTTCTTGGCTCAATTTTTATAGTAATCTGCTACTGCTCTTTTCATACTCAGAATAGTCAAAGAAGACTACCCTGAAGACTGAGGCACCAAACTACTGCGAAACGTTGCCATCAACTCGGAGGTATTGATGAATGGTTCGCAACAAGTAAATTTTTAGTGTGAGGAGTTGTTAGCACGTCCCCCAAATCCAAATCTGGATAACAACCCCTTGTCGACTGTCCGCGACTATTTATTCAATATAATATTACTAAAAATCCAACTAGATGCAACAGTACGCACTCTGATTTATTTTACTGCAGAATCACTCTACATGTTTCGGGTGTCCACCGCACCCATCATCAGGAGTACTAAAAAACTGTAACCGCAGCCTCCGGTACAAGTCATAATATCGGTACAGCTACTTCCCTCCAACGTGGCCAGGAGGGAAGTAGCTGTACCGATATTATGATCTGTACCGGAGGCTGCGGTTACAGTTTTTAGTACTCCTGATGATGGGTGCGGTGGACACCCGAAACATGTAGAGTGACTTTGCAGTAAAATACATCAGACTGCGTACTGTTTCATCTAGTCTGATTTTTAGTAATATTGAATTATGATGCACGGAACCATGAGCTTAACATTTATTCAATACAGTCGCAGCTACGCTTCATATCTGGAGGCCGTTTTCTCCAACAGCAACCTGAGGACGCCCAGTACCATGGAAACAGGACCCACATATTACGGGAGACGTTGAAACCATCAGAACTTCTGTGACAACCACAAATCCAGCAAGGACTCAATATTAGTTTTGTTGAACCCACAGATTGTCAACATAATACAAAACTCATCTTATTTACTTTTTGTTTAAAGGAAACTATAAAAGCAATTACCCGCCCGGAAGCACTTCTGTTGCCATTACGTAAGGCAACGTGTTACTGTAATAAGAACAGAGAAAGACGATAGTCCAGTGTGGCGTTCCTTTGGATTCCACAGCACGGAATGGTAATAGAGAAAATACTTTGTAGGAAGAAGCTAAAGAATTTAATAAAGGGTCGCGGTACGCCACCATGTCTGGGCGTCGCATCGACCACTCCACCGCTCTCCCCTTTAATATGTTAATATAGGTCAGTTCTGTCGGTCAGGGTCGAGGCGTCAATCGATGCCCTAGAGTCGGATCGTGCTGCAAGGGAAGACGAGGCAGAATGTGGATCACGAAACGACAGGTACTTTAAACGGGAGAGCTTCCTGCTGGCACTGAGGGCGACACGAACATCTAGGCCAAAGTTGGCTGATCACTGGCACCGACTGAGACACCGGCTTGCTTACACCGGTGATGACAGTCCCAGGAGCAACCTCATAGATCAATAATTCTCAAATTTTTCTCGTAAGATACATTTTTGGCGCCGTCTTTGTGTTCACCTTCAAAAGCGAGAAGTTTTGTCACCCCGAGAGAGTAAAAAAAAAAAAATTGTATTATTTTGTAGATTATGGACCATAATATATAGCAGTGAAACTTGGACGCTAAAGGAATAAGCCAAATGAAGATACACAGCAGCAGAAAAGAAATCTTTCAGAAACCCGCCAAAAAGGGATAATGTTTTACCATACAGGAAATCAAAACATTCTGAAAAACACAGTCAGTTGTGGGGAAAAATAGTCGACAAATGAAAAAATAAATGGATGCAATATATTTGTAGAATGGACAGATTCAGCTGGCTTAGGCTGCTGTGAAATGTCAACAGGAGGCGAAAGGAACCCAGGATGCTCATTATAGAGACTTCTGGATTGTTATATTGGGACCGAAACGGGTTGCGAGGCCTATGACTTTGCAAGCTTGATGATGATGATGATGACGACCACGATGATGGCGATGATAGACAGCACGTCAAGTTAAAGAAGGCGTCTCCCAGAAGAAATGAGTGCAGTTTGTTTCGATCTTACAACTGCCTACACAACACGAGAACTGTCCATAACAAATGTGCAGCATCAGATGTCTGTCAGTTCCAACGAAGCAACGCGGATTGCTGGCACCATTTATTGCTGGTAACTTGTGAAATAAATCTGAGACCATATGGGTTATATATTCGCCATTCCTTATCTAACCAGTGGACACGGCGTATGAGGCGCACGTGCATTAATAATAATTCAGGAAAATTCAATTTATTAAGTGCAGACGTAACAGAACAAGTGCCTATTATAAAGCTAACACAGAGAGACAAATAAACAGAAAAAAAACAGTGCAAATACCCCAAGCCAAAACACTAAACAAGCAAAACAAATAAAATATGGGAGGAAAAGCAGTACAAAAAAAAATAGTAAATTGGAAGCCCTAAACCCCTGGGAAAACATAGATAAATTGATATTAAAATGTCACAGATTTGCGCTGAATTTATTTCTAAAAAAGAAGCAATCTGTTTGCTCAAGATACTGCACAAATGGTTAGAGGCAGAAACACATCTGGCAGACGGAGAGTTTTTGGAAGTAGCAGTAAAGAGGAAGGAGTTTGTGAAATTACAAGGAAGAAACCGGATACCAGTAATATCCAAAAGAGACGGCCAACATATTAAACCTGGACAAACAGAAATGAAAAACAGTGCATCAAGATGATGTCTTCTGTTGTGCAATGAATGAGGGTTTAGAAATTGAAGAAAATCGTCTTAAGTAACACGACGTAAGTAAAGAAACGATACTGACGCAGGGCTACGAATAATAATAATAATAGTAATAATAATTGTGGAATCAACAAGTACAAACTGACAGAACTATCCCCAACAACAAACCAGACATTATAATCCGTGATAATGAAAAGGGAACATGTATGTTAATAGACGTTGCAATCTCAGGAGACAGAAA
>Ga0123352_10017374_pt1 | contig 11470 bp, 9 predicted proteins | sample TergutLab28metaG_FD_89700 | JGI IMG/M metagenome (GOLD analysis project Ga0123352, IMG submission 89700) | Labiotermes labralis P1 segment gut microbial communities from Petit-Saut dam, French Guiana - Lab288 P1 | ecosystem: Host-associated > Arthropoda: Insects > Digestive system > Gut ...
CCTATCCTGGGCCAGCCCAATCCAGTTCATATACCCACATTCCACCTCCTGGAGATCCATCCTAATATTATCCACCCATCTACGCCTAGGTCTCCCCAGTGGTCTCTTTCCCTTCTGATTCCCCACCAAGACCCTATACAACCCCTCACCTCACCCATACGCGCAACATGCCCAGCCCATCTCATTCTTCTCGATTTTATCACCCGCACAATATTAGGTGAGGAGTACATATCATTCATACTTACTACTAAGTAAAATCACGATTTAAATCTCAGACTGACACATACATAACAATAAGAATACATAAACATAAAAATAAGAATACATAAACATGACGATAAAAAATTAAACAGAAACATACAAAACATACAACAATATATACAACGATAAAAAATGGAACCAAAAGAATATGAAAGAATGTGATAAACGAAACAGCCATAAAAGCAGCCAACTTCGTATGATCCATATATCTTCTGATAATGTTAGACACCTGTTACTAAGACCTTCACTACACTTCACCCAACTACACTTCATTCCACTTGTCGACACTTCGCTTCCTCTCATTTAGACTTCACCCAACTACACTTCACTACCATCTCATTTGGCTTAACACCATTTAAAGTTCCTACCGCTCCATTTCACCTCACATCACTACACTTCACCTCACTTCACTTCACTGCACTTTTAGATGATTTTCGCCACACTTCTATTCCTTTCATTTCACCCCGTTTATAATTGCTTTCTTAACTCCGTTTCTAAAAAACTTCGGTTTACAAGGGACAGTCCCTAACGCTTCTGCAGGTAGTTGGATCCAGTTTTTAATGGTCCTATTTACAAAAGAATACTTCCCGATGACCGTTCTTTGCTTCCTACCCCTAATTTAAACATTACTATTACTATTAAACCTGGCTATTACCAACACGACCATTAGCACCTTCATTTCACATCATCACACTTTATCTAGGTTCCACCTGATATTATCCACTAACATAAGGGCGTCCGGGTGTTTCCAATAGTGGACAAATCCGTAGGTGTGCGCGCCGCATAAATGTGTTTACTGATAACAATAATTAAGTCACCTGTTAAAATATACCGATTTTTAGCAGCGATAAAAAGTTGTCCACGTAACAGTTTCACAAGACTGTCTACTGCAATATTAGTTCCTGTGAGTTGCGTAACTAGGTACACAAAATTAAAAATTTCAGGAAGGCCGCAGTCACACGCACCGGCACTAACCACCTACTGTGGATAGTCTTTCACTGTTGATATTTTCAAACGCGATTCTCGAACCTAAGTTTTGTAAGCAACGTTATTTCTTCTTCCCCAATACGTGTTCCAAGTCCCGCCTGCTGCATTCTGCTTGAATTTAACTAACCTAGCATTGATATGCGAACAGTCTGAATTCAGATTTTTCTGTTAACCGAAATTGAAAAATTCAACGTCGCTAAGACCAAAGTCCGCCTCTGCTAACTGAAACAGAAGGTTCAATACCGCTAATATCTGTCCGCCAGTGAACACACTTTTCAGCCATGTTCACCCACTTTCCATTCTCGCCTAGGATCAATATTGGCCTATTTTTCTAACTAAAATGGAAACAAGCAGAGTTCTGAGATAACCTCAGCTTCCTTCTCAATGGATACTGGTGGTCCTTACCTGGGGGTAAAGCGCTGTTAGACTGTCATAGGATATTCAGCCAGAAGCAATACTGAAATTAAAACCGAGAAGTGACAGCTGAGATACTCGGGAAATAACCTGTCCCAGTGTCACTTTGCCCACCACAAAGCTCACATGGACTGCCCAGAAACCTTTGTGAACCGCGAGAGACACCATAGACATTCGCCTTTAGGTAGATCCTCAAATGACGTATGGCATCTTGGGGAAAAAAAATGCAGGTTTTATTAAGGTCATATTTTATAGGATGCTACATCGCGTTTGTGAGGCTAGTGCTCCCCTATCGTACCGAAGGCTGGCCCCTCACAAAAAAAAATGAACATATGCTCCGAACCTTTCAAAGACTAATATTAAGAACGATCTATGTGCCAATTAACGGACACTGTATATGAATACAGATGTTTATTCATGACCTTTATAAAGTATACAACCGGAAACATTTAAGGTGATCAAAGCAGGAAAGTTGAGGTGGATGGGACACCTCTGTACAATACAAAGCACGAGCAAGATCCAAGCAGGAAGCCAAAGTTCCATAAACCAACACCACCAGACGAGTTGGTAGACTTGCTATTAAGTGAATGGATTCAGTGGTAGAAAATCTGAATGTAGTAAGCGTTAGAAATTGCAGGCAGAAGTCGCAGGATCTGAACCAATGAAACGCAATAGTAGAAGAGACCAAGGCTCATGATGGACTACAAGCGGCGGCGGCGGCGGCAGCAGCAGGAGTGGTGGTGGTGGTGGTGGTGGTGGTGGTGGTGGTAGTAGTAGAGAGGAGGAGGAGGAGGAGGAGGAGGAGGAAGAAGAAGAAGAAGATGATGATGATGAAGATGTTTACAGGAAGTCAAAAACAATATGGCGATCGTGGGAATATGTCATTAGCTTTCGGTATGACGGCTATAACTAATGAACCACTGAAGCTACTCCTCTAAAACAGTGTAAAAAGACAGACCATAATCAAACACTATATGTCAAAAATTACAAAATATGGCGACGATTCAAACTTTGAGGTTAAATCCGATTAATGTGTATAGAAACTGTATTGAAACGTAAGTAATAATTTTTTCACAAAAATAAATTAAAACCACAACAACAATACTTCAGCTAACACATGTGCAACTAGAAATATACGCAACAGAAAAGTCTGCTTCATGAGTTCTACTCGGATCACGTGTCTTATGTTATCCTCCGATAGGACCTACAAGTGATCACTTCTGTATGTATCTCTAGTCTCGAACCAGCTACACGTCTAATCCAACGAAACCGCCTTTCTTTAATTAACCTAACAATACTCTGTATATATATCACGAAGCATATCGTGTCCAATTTGGTTTACCCAAAATTTCCAATTTGCTCTTTCTCTGCTTGGTCCAAATATTTTCTTGAACACTTTACAGTTTACGTCTTCCATGAAACAAAAAAAGACTACACCGTACATTGAAAACAAACAAGTGGTAAAATGACTTACACAAAAAATGGTGACCCAAGAAACGAGTATTAACACGGAAGAGCAGTAGCCTATCTGACCTCTGGCACTGACCGAATATATTGCAACACATGGCAAGCATGTTGGCCTATTGACTGCTGTTCCCTACTGTACGAACTGGTAACTGTCGTCATATCAACATGATCTGGGTTATCAGAGCACAGGTCAGGCCAGGCCAAAACTAAGCCACTGAAAAGTTTCACTGTTACGCGAGCGACTTGAAAGTATAGGACTAATTTGTAAGGAATTCAGTCCTAGGTCAGTTGGGTAAAAGAATGAAGGTGAGTGAGAGGACGAAAATCCATTTCATATGACACAGTGGCCAATTCTGCACACAGCCGGCGAACTTCCCGCATGGCGATGGTAGCACGGCCATGATAATGCCGACAGCGGGTTAAGCTATAAACTGTCCAACACGTTACACAGTCACCAACAACCTTCCTGCCAACAGGCTGGGACTGCCTTGTAAGGTGCCAGAAGGCTCTCAATTCTGGGCAGCTTTTAGTACTGTATGGTCCGAACCCATTGGCTCAATGGTGGGGCAGCAGTTATAGCTAAAGCAGTGACTGCCTTTATTGTCGGCTGTTACTGCTGATGCTGCTTTGTTTGGACACAGAGCTCTGAACTCAATTGAGGCGTGGCACAATTTTGATTCTTCTTACACAGAGGTTCTCTTTAAATCTGGTTTCGTAGTTTATTGTCCCAGAGGTTCATTAGACAGACTATCGACGATGCAGGTGGTGACAAAGAAAGACTTCCCGAACATCTTTCATCTTATTTCTCCTCATTTATCATCCTCTTTCTGTTTTTCTCCTTCGTACGCTTCTCCTTTAACTTCTTCCCTACCTTCACCTTCATCTTATGCATCTACATTTTCATTTCCCATTTATTCTTGTCTCTTACCAATTTGCTGTTGCTTCTTCGTTTTCTCCTCCGTTATCGCTTTCTCCTTCTCCCCCTTATACAGCTTCCTATTTTTATTTATCTAACCCAGCGTTCGCGCACGGTTTGAACTCCACCGACCAAATGAGCAACCTTTCCTATCCCTGGGTACCGCCTTATTTATGTTATAAAGGTAAAGCAGTCCCGTTACAGGCCTGGAGTGGACCAGAGGTTCCAGGAAATTAAGGTTCCCAGATTTCTTGACAACGGCACAGGATGGTGTTAAGGTTGTCAGCCTTACGCACCGGCCGCCGTTACCCCCAGGAAATGCTCCTGGTACTCATTTCTGTTAGAGGCTGAGTCGACCCCAATGTCAACGAAAAATCCAATGACATCAGCTGGGATCGAACCAGCGACCTTCCGATTTGTAGCACAGCACCTTAACCACTGTGCTGCCGCGGTCCCATTTATTTATATTATACACTAATGTATTTCGCTGCCTTAATGCATAATCTGTTTAGGTGTTTTGTAATTTATTACACACGTCCACGATTCTGTCTGTTCGAGGATCACCGGGTTATTCGTTTCGTTTTCATTCCCGGGATTATTTTCAATGCTTGTCTCTCACAAATGACTCAACTGAGTCGCCAAATGCGATGCGATACAGCTTAAAATTGACGATGGTTCAAAACATAATATACACAGTACATGCGGTCCAAAAAACGCCGATCTAACCCACTCAGTTTTGATGGTTTGAAAGGAGTAACATGACGCTCAGGTTTTCTTTGTGAATAATAAAGGCAGCCAGTTTGTGCGTTTATAAAGTGAAACTAAGAAATAAAGATAACCGTTTTATAGACGGTAATGACATACGAGCCTTGAGAATCACACGGTAGGACAAGCAATGTTATTTTCTGCAGGATCCAGTCATACGTGACTCACGCCAAGTCCCAGAAATGTGTTACGTGTTATGACGTCACAACTGTGCCTTGCTTCCATCGAGCCCATTCCATGTACCACAATTCTTCATGAGAAGCTAACGGATAGTCAACAAATCCTGTTCATACATATGTGGTTAATATCAATTATGGGGAACGCGATTAAATGTGCATACATTTAAGTTTACTACCGTGTTTGTAAAGAGTCCGCCACTTTTCCCTGTCCTCAACCAGACTAATCCAGTCCACGTCCTCCCACCCTGTTTTAATATTTTCCTCCCATCTACGCCTTATATCTTCCACGTGGTCTCTTTCCTTCATGTTTCCCTGTTTTAATATCTCTCCTCTCCCACACCTGCCACATGACCAGCCCATCTCATCCTCCTTGAATTGATCACTCTAAATAAATGACGCTCCTCTATGCAGTTTTATCCATTCGCCTTCTACTTCGTACTTTGTGATTAAGTTGCACACGCACATACAAAACATATTTACGTTTCTAGAAGGACACCAGACGGCAAAACATTCTCAACCAAATGTTCGTAAGTTTCCTCAGAATTTAACCTTTTAAAGCCTACTGGTTATGTGTTGCACCCACATGTTTAACATTCAACAACTGTACGTTCTCCTCACACTGTATTTATGTGTTTTGTATTTACATGAGAACAAACAGCGACTTGTGCCACTTACAGCATAAACTGGTTGGCTTTTATAACCGAGATGAAAAGTGTTTACAGCGCGGTACGGACTGGGTCTTTAAATAAAGCAGTCTGCGCTTCGTCTTTAAAGGGTTAATCCGTTCTCATTCTTCGCACATAAAATATTGATTTGTGTCGTTCCCGCGTATTTAAGAAATGAAACATTTTCAAAGGATGTATTGTTAGCTGCCTTTATGTTGCGAATTTTGTTCTGCATTTTGTTGACGAAACATGAGCACACAGCCTACTCAGCCTTGGTTCCACTGAGTGTGGATACAGTCAGCGATTCCCCTGTGCCTCAGCAACACACCGTGAAGGCCCAAGAGGGAGTGATGGTAAATCTCCACGCATTCTACACCTGGGCACGGTAAGCAAGCGTCATATTCCGGCCGCTTTTCCTCCTTGTGGTAGGCACGAAGCACCCTTCGCACAAGCATGAGGCTCAGTGCTATTTTAGACAGTGGTGACGAAGAAAAAAATCCCTTCCTACAGCCGGGAATCAAACGCGTCTGTCAGTCCGTGTGCAGGCATTTTATCAAGCTGTCGCAACTGTAATTTATTTGTAAAAACATAGATACTCTTATGTAAAAGTACCAATGTGATAATGAGCGAATTCTTCCTCTTCATATATCAGTGGGCGTTTTGTGTGACATATATCTTATCGCTTACATATTAATTAGACTACTAAACTTTACTGTTACCGTCATGACTTAAAAGACATGTATGCTACATGCAAGTACTAAGTCCTGAACTTCACCCAAATTATTTCAAAATAAGTTTTTTTTCCGACGGAATCATGACGGTATAATTACTGCATCTGGCGAGGAGGGAATGCCACCACCTACACCGAGAAAACCGAGTCACGGTGACATAACCACTCAGTGTGGAAGTGTGGTACGAGGAACATGACACTGCCAAATTTATGCCAAGTTATTTTAGGTTTAGTAATCAAATTTTCGTTATTGTATGTGACAGAGGCCCATGTGAACAGACGCGCATAACCACTGTAGTTCACTGACCTGTAGACCTACTAATTACCTCTCCGGAAAAGGAGTTTTATCAAGAAAACAACCTGCATGACAAGGCTGGCGATTTATTTACTACTTATCACCTGCATACAAGGTAGGTAAGAGAGCCGAGATAGCGCAGTCGGTACAGTCCAGTTCCGACGCGCTAGACAACAGCAGACTCGTGGCAGTAAAATATTTTTTTTTTCTCCAAAGCGTTCAGAAGAGCTCTGGGGCTCACCCAGCCTCATGTTCAAAAGGCAATGGGGGCTCTCTGCCCAAAGAAACTGCGGTCGAGACGCGAAGTTGACCACGCACCTCCATCTGGTGCCACAGGTTAAGTTTGAGCGAGTCATGCCTCTCTCCCGCATGTGCCTTCATGGCACGCACAGAAACCTCTTTGCCTTTACCCTACCAGTAGGTAACAACCTACATTGAGAAGAATCCGCGAGAAGCTAACAGTTCCTCAGATAGTCAAAAAATTCATCGCATTTTATACAACATGAAAGTTTATTACCGTGTTCACAAGAGCACACCACTTGCCCCTACCGTGAGTCACATGAATCCAGTCCACGCTCTCCCATTATACTCTTATTCTAAATGATACATTTTGTTTCTATCCTCGCATCTAGGTCTAGTCCCCACGGCATGGCACGTCCTCAGATTGCGGCTGGAGGCAGCCACCTGATATGGAGGGCAGCTGCGAATACAAATAAGCAGTCGCGGAGAGCTGACAAGGGGTAGTCCTCCAACATGTGAGGTAAGCGAGGGGCTAACAACTCCTCGCCGTAAAAAATGAACATGTTATGAAATGTTACTCAGGGTCTCGGACTCCACAGCTCCTTTGGAACCGTTCAGGTATGTTACGTGTCTAACGATATAGGCAAATCTTCGGTTAACACAAACGGCAGTAATAATCCTACGAACTACAGAGAAGAAGGGCATTTCTTGACCAGCTGAAGAATCGTCAGCGTTTCACCTTATCCGGGATGTACAGAATGACAACACTACTAGACGTGATCGATGTGGGGGAGGGGGGGGTTCCTGAAAAGACACGAATGTGCCCTGTTCCGGTGTTTAGGTCACAGTAATGATTTGCAGGACTAAGGGAAAATCTGAAATCGCAGGATAGCAGGTCTTGGAACAAATATTCTAACACAATATCTCGCAACTCAGCGATTAATTTTTACTGGGCAGATCGAAGTGCCTGTGTCCCGGCTATTAACATGGGTACTGTATGTGGTGAAGATTAACGACCGAGCAAAGAGCAGCATTCTATAGCCTATCGGCAATGTGAACAGTCTGCAAGTATCCCTTGACATTTCGGCCGCTGACTGTGCTGGAGGAGAGTTCAAGGACGAATTCCAATCACAAAAAAGAATTCAGCTGCTCTAATGTAGGTCCAACACATGTGGTCATCCGTATCAAACCAAACAAAAAAATAAGGGCCCCACTGCGTCACTTCAAAAGTTAACTTTTCTGCAAAACAAGAAGAAATCGTGGGAAACACGAGGCCTGCTTCCCATTAAATACTTCAACACAAATAATGCGGCTAAGGTAAAGATAGAATTCACTCAACAACGACGCTGTTCCACATTCCACCCCCCAAAAAACAAAACAAAAAAAAGCAGCATATTTAAACATCAACAAACTCTTGTCATGTCCGTACCTTAGAATGTGCGTGGCACGAAATTAGTAAATAACAAATTCATAAAAATTAGCCCACTGATCGATGCCCTATTTAATCTGTGGCGCTATATTTCAGTGCGTGGACTGTGCAACGTAAAATGGCAGGAAGATAAACTGCATTAAGAATTAGAAGGAATGTAGACGTCAATGGTGGTGGCCTGTTTACGGCATACTTACGGATTAGCGTGGAGTGACTGATGAAAACATAGAAAATCACAGAATAATAGGTCTCGGCGAGGAAATTTGAAAGTGAGACCTTCCGAATTTGAGGAAAAGGTACACAACTCAACGAAACGCGATGTCTACAGATAATCTGTCAATCAGTATTTTTTTTTATGAAGTGACAGACACGTGTATCGAAACGGACGGACATGTTAATTCATTTCGCTTGAATCACTGAGAATGAAATTAAAATAAAAGACAGTTCATTATTAGCGCATTCTCCACACGTACTACACACGCCACTACACAGGCCCAATGAAGTATGGAAACATTCACATCTTCTCTGGTGGTACGCACTAATTTCTTTGTACGACACACCGCGTTTCAAAAAATTTCGATCTGAATTTCGTGCAGAAATAAAAGATGACACTGACAAAAGTAATTCCGCCCGAAAAGTTCTATCACATAGTGTCGGGCCCCACGAGATAGAAAAACTCGTCCCTTCGTTATATAACAGAGTACAAACGGGCCTATGTGCTTGACTAACAAGCGCGAGGCCACGAACACTCAGGGATATGGAGGTAAAGATCCATACATTCTGTGCGTCAGCTGTAGGTGGAAATGAACGCTCAGGCAGCTTGACGCTCTTAAATATTTAAAGCAATAGCAAACAAAAAAATACCAGTATTCGATCCAAGGCCCCTCAACAATAGCCATTCCCTTCACTAACCTACCGCTTGTTCATGTACAAATGGCATTAAAGACTCAAATACTTCTGATCCCAGATCTGATCATTACGTGATCACAACTGTTCTTTTATTTGAACCCCGTATATAGACAAATAGAAGCATACACGAAAGGTGCATTTATGCTGGATAATTAACGGACAAAATCGCCGGGTTAAAACCTGCCTAGTTCACAGTATTGCTATAGCCACAACCAGTGTGTAGGTCTTATTGCAATGGAATTCTGACCATCTCAAGGCCTCCAACATCAGTTCAAAGATTTTAGACACACTCGCATCCATGCGGATTGTATATTAAAATCGTTCTGTAGTCCGGCCGTCTGTATGTAAGAATAAGCGAACCGCTAGAGGAATTGTCATGATATTTTACATTGGAGAATTGTGCGAAAAACTGCTGAGAGATTTAAATTTTCATTAAGCTCGAACACTTCTAACGAGCACTTTACATGAAAAACTACCTGCGTTTCTGGGCGCATGAGCGTTCGCATCCCTTCTCTGCGCATACGCAGTTCCTGTCTCACTTTGAAGCCCTCACGGAAATTAGGAAAACAGACTTTGTTCCATTTAAGCCGCGTGTGCCAAGAAAGGAAATCTGGTGCTCCGGATTTTTCGTGCCTTCCCCGCATACCAGCAACAGCGCTACCACCGGGCGTGACTGTAACTGATTCAGATAGCGGAAACCACAAAATTTGCTTCATCGGGCTTCTAGAGGAACAAAAGTGTCATACTATTCTTGAAGCTCAGTCACACTCGGGCTCGGTACCCTCCAATGTAGAGTCGACATTTCCTAAATCCATATTAAAAGTGCCTTTTCACAACCAGTGGGTGCAAAATGTCGAATGAGCTTAAGGTTGGACGCATAAAGTTGTCCCTGCGCACGATATGAAGGCATCTGGGTGAGTGGAGGTACAGCACTACACTATCTTAACCTCGGCATTAGATGGAAGTGTGTGGTCACCTTCATGCCCCGACCAGTAAAGGTAAAGTTAAAATTCAACCCAGAACAGGCCCACGAAGGCCCAGACGGGGAGTACAGATATAGCTCTACTCTTTCCTTAACCTCGGCGCTAGATGGGGTGGGTGGTCAAGGCCACGGCCCGGTCGCTTTACCCCCAGGAAAGTGACCCGGTACCCACTGTATAGAAGAATGGGTGGGCCCCAGGGCCGGTCTGGACGGGTGCGGAAAATTTCGCCCCCACCGGTATTCGATCCGAGGAACGTCCAGCCCGTACAGAGTCGCTATATCGACTGAGCTATCCCGGCCCCGGTACCCTCTGCATAAGGGGCTGAGTGAGTCCCATATCCGGTCTGAATATTGATGAAGACATAAATCTCTTGCCTTGCACGAAATCGAATGACGACATCTCAGGAAACAAAGAACAGATATCGGTAAATACTCCTATGTAAATACAACTGCCTGCCCATGTAAATCACATACTTTTAGAAAGAGGGTTAGGAAAGTAATTAAGGGTGCGGAGAAATTAAGGGTTTTTGAAGCGTGGTGACGAAACGTCCAAAAGTGGAGTGAAGTGAAGTGGTGAATTATCATTGATCTATAGTTATGTAGCTGTATGTAGGTTCTGTGCAGTACGCTGTCTTATTATTATTTGCTTCCCTTTGTTATTTTCTAATTACTTATGTTTTTAATATTCCTTTTACGTATGCTTACTTGTTTTGTATGTTTGTCTTCTATTTTGTGTATTTCGTCCTTTTGTATTGTTTTGTGCATTGTTTCCCTTTTGTATACAGCTGTCTCTTTCCTAATTTTGTACAAGTTTACCAACCAATGCCAACGGCTGGAAACCCAACTGCAGTCAACAAATATTATATCACACACCCAGCCCGCGGCCTAGTCACTACACCGACTGCGCTCTTCCGGCTGAAATTGTGTTTAACCTTTTGGCGCCGGAATTATTTTTTTAATTTTAGCACACCCTGTATATAAAATATGAATAATACAGGAACCAAATACGTTAGAATTATGAAACAAACTGCATTTTGAAGAGAAAAATATGGAGAGTATACACCATGTTTAAAATATTCGGTACCTATATTTGTTGAATAAGTATATAAAACGCAACTTTGGAGGTTAGCGGTGCGGTACGTCAACTATAATTGACGTTATGCGTCTAAAGGTTAATAGAGAGTAAGCTGGCAATAAACGGTTATGAAACTAGTATCTCAGGAGTGGGCTA
>Ga0123352_10017375_pt1 | contig 11470 bp, 12 predicted proteins | sample TergutLab28metaG_FD_89700 | JGI IMG/M metagenome (GOLD analysis project Ga0123352, IMG submission 89700) | Labiotermes labralis P1 segment gut microbial communities from Petit-Saut dam, French Guiana - Lab288 P1 | ecosystem: Host-associated > Arthropoda: Insects > Digestive system > Gut ...
CTAGAACAGGCCACGAAGGCCCAGAGTGGGAGTAGAGGTATAGCTATATTCTTTCTTTAACCTCGGCGCTAAATGTGGGTGTGTGGTCAACGCCACGCCCCGGGCCACTCTACCCCCGGGAAAGGCCCGGTACCCCTTGTATAGGAGGCTGGGTGGGCCCCAGGGCCAGTCTACACGGGTGCGGAAAATCTCGCCCCCCACCGGGATTCGATCTCCGGACCGCCCAGCCCGTAGCGAGTCGCTATACCAACTACGCTATCCCGGCCCACGTCTTCTTTCATAAACGAGGTTTAATTGCCATATAACAGCGTTTCCCAACTGCGTACCATAAAAAATCGCAGACTTTTTAGTTAAATACGAATTTAGCTTATTCGATCATAGTTTAAGATACTGCTCATATAAGAATTTTTATAACAACCTTTCATGTGGTTACTAACAGATCACGTGGGGCACGTGGAGGCGCAGTTGGTTGAGGCACTGTGCTACATGCCAGAAGGTCGCAGGTTCGATTCCCGATGGTGCATATTGGAATTTTTCATTGACATAATCCTTCCGGCCGCACCGCGGAACTGGGTTCGAATCAGCCTCTAACAGAAATGAGTACCAGGATTATTTCCTGGGGGTACACACGGTCGTTGCGCAGACTTTTGTTTGATAATTGAGGGGCTACACAAGTTATTTACTTAGTTAAAATGTGTTCCGTGACCAAAAAAGTTTGGGAAACGCTGCCGTGTAAGATTAAACCTGTGGACAAGACTCGGTAATAACTAAACTTGCTCAGCTATAAATTTCATACCTTCCGTGGAACCTGAAGTTTCGCCATATGTCCCTGAGGTGTCCTTTTCTTTAGCCAAATGAGTCTAGTGACACCATCCGAGCCTCTTTCTTAAGATCCATTGTAATATTATCCTCCCATCTATGTCTGGGTATTCCATTCGGCCCCTTCACTTCCAACCGAAACACTGCATGCATTTTTCATCAGTCCCATGCCTGCTGCATGCCCCGCCCAGTTAATTTCAACGTATCCATCAACAGGTGAAGGTACAAAGTTGTTGCGAAAGCGTTGTTGAAACTGAGCAATGTATGGGAGAACGGGGGAGCGAAGGTTTGTGTTGGTAATACGACACGCCTTTCTTTTTAAGTTAATGCTGTCCTTGGTAGGCAGAAATTCCCTCATAGTTGCATCTGTCTGCGGTAAAAAGCAGTCGGAACTGTAGAGCACAAAAAACGCAACAACTAGTGGTGCTTCGCCACGAGCTACTTCTTCACCCAGTGGACTTCGGTTTTATTACACTTAAAGAAACAAGTTTACGAATTACGAAGCGCAATTCGGAAGACATGACAGTGTCTGGTGTTTCTGCAAGGTCACAGTTGTGTTGGCTATAAAAATTAGATGTCTGAAGAGGAAAAGGTGTGGCTACAAAAAGTGGGTTGAAAATATGATTTGAATTGCTGCAGAATCTTACGTATATTGTGTGTGTAATAGATGTGATAAGACTTCCGTCCGGACAGTTATAACATTTATTATTTACTGCTACTCTTATTTACGGTAAATGTCATGGTTGTGCCGACGGAAGTCTGTCATAATTATTTTACATACTTGTGATTTATACAATGGGATGTCAAACCTAGAGATTCTAGGATCTTTTTGGTTCGGTAAGTGCGCGCTTTTTCAAATCTCTGTACCATTTACCTATTTTTAAGCGTGTAATTTAACTAAGCTGTAAATTGCTAGGATTATACAGCATAGGTGATGCAAGAATGAATGAGTATGGAGCGTTCTTGGAAGTGATACTGACAGGGGGAAACCGAGGTACTCAGAGAAAACCCTATTAAGATACCAATTTGCCTGCCACAGTTTCAACACGGATTGGCCTGTGATTGAAGCGGGGCAACGTTTTCTGATGAAATATCAAAATTACGCATTGCAATATGGAGTAATCTAAAAGCTGTCACACGTAACACTTGAATTTCGCGTAGTCGTCATAGTTCCATAATGTAGATCCATACAAAATTTGTGCAGATGTTTGCGATAGATCACCATATAAAATTTCACATGGGGCACTAACCGTTATGCAGAATGAATAACAGATTTCTCGCGGCAATTACTGTTGAATTTTAGAACATACAAAGGGCAGTCCACTTCAGTGTCATAACAGGCTAACGCTTAATATTCTGTCGTGATATTAATATACAGTATATCAGTAAGTGGTTACGAACAGGGAGAAATAACGGCTGAGTCGGTCGGTATTCTAAGCCGGTATCGTAGGGTCCACCTATGCCGAAAGAAGTTCACAGCGTACCTCCAGATGGCAGCACTACTTGATGCAAAGATTATTATTATTATTATTATTAGTAGTAGTAGTAGTAGTAGTAGTAGTAGTAGTGACTTCAAAGGGTCCTCGTGGTCTGAATGCACGAGTGAATCACAGTCAAAATATGTAATGACACCAAGTCTTACGTTTATAATCGCAGTAATTTTACATGGAAATCCAATAGGATCTATGCGCCACCCGCTATATGCCGAAACAGAGCATGACGCCAATACTGCTTTCAGCCCGTATTTCACATGGCTCCCATTCCAATAGAGGAGACCGCGGTGGCACAGTGGTTAAGGTGCTGCGCTACAAATCGGAATGTCGCTGGCTCGATTCCAGATTGTCATTGGAAATTTTCATTGACATAATCCTTCCGATCGCACTCTGGCCCTGGGGTCGACTCAGCCTCGAACAGAAATGAGTACCAGGAGCATTTCCTGGGGGTAAAGGCAGCCGGTGCGTAGGGCTGACAACCTTACCACCATCCTGTGCCGTTGTCATGTAATCTGGGAACCTTAACTTCCTGGAACCCTCTGGGCCACTCCAGGCCTGTAAGGGGACTGCTTTACCTTTACCTTTACCCATTCCAATATTACGGATTGTCGGGAAATAAAGTGCACATTAGCGGGGCGTCTTCAGAAGGCAGCATATTGTACAGAAAAATTATCCAGCTGGTTTCATGTTATTAGGAAAATACGTCAGCATGGTTACATAAGCCATAATTTAATTTATAAAGAATTCAGTTTATTATAGCCTAATACAGTGGCGCTTTAACACGCAGCAGTCAAGACTAAACTTACTATGAGCGTTTTTTCATCGCACAAATAATACACATGGCACGTTGCGTGCCATGGTACAGAGCTTTCAAATCCTGACGCTGCGAGTTTATAAACGTCAGCTGGTCTAGAGTAGCTCAATGATTACACCGGGCAAGTGCAGCGTCATATAATGAAAACTCAGTATAATATGATGCTTCAGCCAGACATCCTGGTCGAAAGCGTGATTCGTAATATTGAGTTCCCAGATTCAGTCTCGGCCCGAGGAAAGCAACTATTCCAACTCTGAAGTTCAGGGTTATTCACAGTTCGTCCTCAGTAAAACGCCGGGATGGTAGCTACCTCGTGTTAGACCACGACCGCTTCCTTTCACATTTCTTCAAATTCATTATTCCCTAATCATTCTAACATTCGATGCTATACAATATGTGAACCATTCTCTATTCGGTGTACAAGCATATAAGCATACTGACAAATTTTACGAAAGCACTGCAGAATGAGGGAGAGAGTCCAAATGTCAACTGAGAGAGCTCCGGGCACAAAACACAGACCCTACTATATATTTTATAACAGGAAAGGTAGTAAAACCTACTGTACCGTTGCGTACGTTCTTTTCCATATGCATTTATTTCCATTATAATCCCTCCGTGAGAAACTTATTACTTACGAACAGATTCTACGTGTGTTATACTGTCGGAGACAGCCTTTCATTTTCGTACCGCTTCCATGTTTCTAATTGTCGACTTCGAAACAGCATTTCATACCCGGCATGTAGGCATGTTTGTGTTCAATCTCCACACCATATTTCACTTTCCTAGCTCCACAGATTCATTAGTAATCTCCACGAAACCGGAACCTAATGAAAATTTTCGCCCCGTCTTATTTTACATTATGCAACAATATTACCTTGATAAACGTTGCATATTTTCGCAAGATTCATCATTTCAGAACCGTAAAGTTAGTATCGCTCCCCCATATAAATTCACGCGTCACGTTTATTAATTGTGGGAAATACAGGAGCACGGTGCTGGGGTGTTCTTAACTTGCATTATGTTCGTGATAAGTGTCGTGAAAATTCGCCAGCTGGTTCGAAAGTTGAAGCGGGCATGACGCCGGTACGCCCGCATTGTGGTCGTGTAAGCCAGGTGTTCTGTACTTTCTGAGGAAGGACGGTAGTTCAGAAATGAGCAAATGGTGTGGAATATATAAATATTTATTGTCCAACTGACACACAATTATATAATGTGTAGATACAATTAAAATTCTAAAATACTTAAAAGTACTCCAACATGTTTCGGATCACAGAGGACCCATCATCAGGGAGCCTTGTACAGTGCTTGGCTAAAATTACAAGAATGGTTCTATCGTGTCCGTTGACATGGACGTGGTCGGTGTTATGGCAGCATATTGTAACCCGATGTGTGTGTATGTGTAGTTCACTGAGTGCCTGTCTAGAAAGTGAACTACACACACACATCGGGTTACAATATCCTGCCATAACACCGACCACGTCCATGTCAACGGACACGATAGAACCATTCTTGTAATTTTAGCCAAGCACTGTACAAGGCTTCCTGATGATGGGTCCTTGTGATCCGAAACATGATGGAGTACTTTTAAATATTTTAGAATTTTAATTGTATCTACACATTATATAATTGTGCATAAGTTGGACAATAAATAATTATATGTTGATGATGCACAGTGCAAACATTAAGGTGTGGCATATGTTGGCCGTCATAATCGTCTTGCAGAATCACGTAATTACATATAGGCTATCGAGATTTTGATGTGGCTTTACGGAAAAGTTGTCTGGGTCGTATCGGCACATTTACCATGTCTCATAAACTACAAAAACTTTCTGAGAGACACGTTAATTTCAAGGGTATTGATTTTTTTTCGTTATTTCTGAAAAAACAATATGCTGTGCTCACTGTTGCCATTGGAGGACACCCCAGTATCTTGTAATTTCCTGCAATCGGTAGTAACAACATGGCAGACGCGCAAACTTGTAAGGCGGAATATGACACTTCGGGGCCTGAAATTATGTATGGTAATACATCTTCGAAAAACACGCAACTTTCGCTCAGATCTATTTTTATAAAATTTACAATGTGACATCTTAATCTTAGCAATTAACCAACTTCATGCACGAAATCTTGTTTTATAATAAGTTTATTATATGCCTCTACATGTTTCGAGCACATAGTGCCCGAAACATGTAGAGGCATATAATAAACTTATTATAAAACAAGATTTTGTGCATTAAGTTAATTACTAAGATTATACTGATATGCACGGTCAGCAAAACATCAAAACAATGTGACAGTCGTGCGAAAATGTTCGTACAGAGTTGTGCTTGGAATTATTTGTTTGTAAATGCTTTTTATATTAATTCCTTGTAATTCTGTATTGTCAGAATTACGGACCTTTACTAGTAACTTCTGAACATTACGTACTAAATTTCTACGGACATCGTATTTTTTTCAACTAAAAACCGCGATTACTACCCCAGCAGTTACAGGGGATGTTGGTCAAAGTCCTTAATTCCAGGAAGAGGCAAAAACACGCGAGTGAATAAGTGGCAGTTGCGTAGTAAAGCATCGTTATTTACTGCCTTCTGAAAATCATAGTTAATGTGCACAAACTTACAGAAAAGAATCATTCTTGACAAGCTGATGTTTGTCCTTGTAGCCCATACATTTCCCGCCTTGCATGAAACCCGACGGTTCATCGTCAGTTTCGCTGGAGACCCTATCCTGAGCCAGTTCAAATCAGTCCATAACTTCACACCCGTTTCAATATTTTCCTTCCAAACGCGCCACTGTCTGCCAGGTTGTTTTAGGAGTAAATTCTGTAAGGCCTGATTTTCTGATCTGAGGGCTAGTCCAAGCACGGCTGTGCGCCCGTTTTCAGTGTTCGGTGGTTACCGGGGGCCCTTTTGCAGGGGTGTGAAGCTGACTACTCCCATCTAGTGCCGAGGTAAAGAGTAAGTGATGGTAGGCGCCCATTCACCCACACGTCTGTATGGAATGCACCACGTTTTTTATTTCCGTCACAGAGACGGGTAAAAGTTCCTTTGAATTCTTAGGTTTATGGATTTAAGTGGGAGGCTTTGCTGTAGAATCACCACCCCTATATACTGACTACTCGTGTGACGACTGTTCTAATTCGTTATTTGGCTTGATTCCCAGGTAAGCAGCGTCACACACACGCTTACTGCGCGACTGATCAGGAGAACAAGACCCGTGAAAATCGTTGCAAGGAAACAGGCGACGGGGCAGAGCAGCTAGCCGTCGGCCAGGAGCGTCCTGTGATTCAGGAAAATAAAACCAAAGCTGTACAATAAGTGGAATAAGACATACACATGTAAGAAAAGTGCGTAGTATGCGTTGGAGTTCAGCACGGTTGTCGCCACCGCTGAGGAAGACGAAGACGATGCTGACGGCCATGGGTTTGGACCTGATACGAGTGGGTACACTGCGTGTTGATCGAGTTAAACACCGTCACCTGCTGCGCACTGAACTGATTCAGCTGCTGGCACCATCATCCCACCATGGACTGTTACCAAACTCAGATATGCGACAGTGTCTCGCATACTTGGCATCAGGTTCATCTGGGAGAGTGGCATGCGCTTGTGGGAGCGTTTAGTGAAGAAGTAAACAAGTGGAATGATCAAACCACATGCACGTGTTGGGGCTTATGAGGCAATGAAACTGACCGCCTTGTAGATTTACGTGGTCCTTCTTTTGCTTTACGATATGAGTGACCTGTAGCTGACCTCAGTGGAATGCGAACTAGGAAACACATTTTCCTATGGGATATGTATTACTTATTAACGGGCCGCGTGAGAAAAGTTACGTTATTTCTGAGAATATGGCTGCGTTTGTGATAAAGAAAAGGTGAAGCAGAAAGAGTGATGTGAAGGTCCTCTTTGGTGTGCGAACCCGTGAACAGAGCTACTTTCGTGTACCTTATATTTGAGTTTGTCATCGAGAAGAGAGGATAGAGAAAAGTGATGTCAAGTTTAGCTGTGGCGTGGGTATACATTAATATACTACAAAATAAAAGTGTGAGAAAATTTGTTGTTTTTGAGCATTAATTTCGGCGTGTTGCCAGACAAGAGGATGTGGAAGAGCGACAGTATGTGCGTTGTTACGTGTATATCAGTGCTGCTTTTATGGGGTGCCCTGTTGTCCCGGGTAGACGGGACAATCACGATAACACGATCAAATTCAGTTACTGGCAGCAATATTACAACGGAAGTGACATCAGATCGGATATGTGTGAGTGTCGATATCAGAAATTCGGTTCGGGAATTCGAATTGCTTCGGGGTTGTACAGTGGTGGAAGGTTTTGTGCGGATAGTTCTGATTGACCGTGCTAATGAATCCGACTACGAGAATATCAGTTTCCCAGAATTACGTGAAATAACCTGTTACTTGATGCTGTACCGGGTTAGAGGACTAAGAAATCTTGGACTTCTGTTTCCCAACTTGGCAGTAATCCGTGGCAATACCCTATTCCAAGACTACGCTCTCGTGGTTTATGAGATGCAACAGCTACAAGAACTCGGTTTGTGGGGACTGACGGCCATTTTGCGAGGCTCGGTGAGAATTGAGAAGAACCCCGAACTGTGCTACTACAACACGGTGAACTGGGACGCGATCACAAACGGCGGCGAGCACTTCATTGTGTCAAACAAGGACGCGACTTCGTGCCCAAGTCAGGGGGTGTGTGATGTGGCTGTAGGGTGCAACAAGAGCATGTGCTGGGGCAGCGAGTCTCATAAGTGCCATCGTGTACGTCCGCAAAGTGAGTGCCATGAGCTGTGCCTGGGAGGGTGCACAGGGCCTGAGGCAGACCGGTGCTATGTATGTCGAGGCGTACTCGACGACGGAGTCTGCGTCAGCAAGTGTCCTCCAGGCAGGTAAGAATCAGCATCTAACCTGTCGTTCATAATTCTGAACTGTTTGACACAGAATTTCTTAATTCCTCCCAGTGGAACAGGCCATGTCCATCCGTCAGCTCAACGAAGAACTTTCTGATTTAGATTGGAGGATTTGAATGATTTAAACTGTAAATTCTCTTGCGAATTTAATTTTGATTGGCATCGGCCTGTGTATGACTTACAGATTTTTCCTAAGACTGATTTATCGTAAAAAATAATTTGGTGGTGACAAAAAATTGGTATAATACAGATGTGGAAATTGTAACTGGTGTGAATTTGAAACAAAAGAAAAGCAGAGCAATTCATGAGAATGTAAAACAGTGCTGGATACTGCTAAAACCTGGATTCAGTATGATCACTAATTGTATGCATTTTCTGCCTGGGTTTTTAGCAAACTCCCAGCTGAACAGAATGTCACGTCATAACGGAGGCATCTCATGATGCGTGAATAGGCACAAGGTCTGTCAATCACAACTACATTTTCAGAAGGCCTGTGTCTATGCCTGATGATGGTTCTGTGTCAAACCTGAAACGCATGGCGCATTGTGGACAACAGAAGATATTGTCTAAAAATGTAGTTGCGATTGACGATCCATATGTTTGAGTTACCGCATTTTGGTTTTGTTCAGTATACGAATAACAAGCGGCATATGTTGAATTTCGAATAAAAGTAATTTTTCTTTACGACGAGAACAGCGTACCAACAAATTTTATTGTACACTCTTAGATCTTGAATTGAATTCTTGCAGTAATTTCGTTTAGTCGCTGTAGGCTTCAGGTTCGCTTTGTCTTTGACTAACTGAACTGATCACTTCTGTACCTACGGGGGCAGGAGGAGGAATGAGCTCGTTATCATTACTCGGAATTGATATACATACCGCTAGAGGAGGAGGAGGAGGCGGAGGAGGAGGAATTAGCTCGTATCAGCTGTGACCACAGTAAATCTGGCATGTAAAGCGGCAAAGAGTGTACGTGGAAAATACTTGCATTCTAAACACCTTTCTGCGGCAGTATGTGCTATAAGTGGCATTTGAGTACGAGGCACTCTGCAGGAAGCGGCCGACGAGCCAATTAGAGGATGAGCCATTTGTTACTGTATGCAGTAAATACAACTGACCCCCGTATCTCAGTACGCTATATCAGACAGAAACCTAATTACATAGAGACAATGCGTGTTGTTTTCGATTCTAGAATTCTAAGAGACTGTGTAGAAGCCTCATATGAAGTTTTGCGCTTTAATGCTTGCCCAGGAATGTGTTCGTAATTTTAGCTGTTGATACATATTGCAAGCGACAATATATAGAACGCTGTAGCCTAAAATTAGTTGTGTGATTCAGAATTCAAGATTTGAAGTAAATTTACTGGTATAGCGGCATACAATTACTTCATATGAAGGCAAAGCCCAGTCTAACTCAGTATAACTATCCAGAGTATATGTTTAATTTGCACCATAAATATGGAATGAACGACATTCCTGTAGTTCCCACTGTCTGTTTGTCATCTGCGCAAACAAAACTACATTCATGTTGCGACAGCGTGTCGTCGCACGATTACACATTTCGTTTGCGTACCACGAGCAGTGGCGGAACTAGGTTTCTGGCGCCCAGGGCGGGTAATCGTAATGGCCGCCCATAACAAATTAAGTTTCAAAAGGGAAGGAGAATTTACTGATTTGGCTCTGTAATTTAAAATTTCTGGAGGGCAAAAAATCAAATTTTTTTTCATGTAAAATATTCATTTTACCGCATCTTTTACTCTGATATACCCGGGGCCGCCGCCCCGCTAGCCTCCCCCCTCCCAACCCTGCTACGCCCAGACTGCGAGTACCCGAGTACAGTTAAAAAGAGAGGGGAGGGGAATGTACAAAAAAGCTCAAATACAAATATGATAGTTGATTACAAACGATCTTATCGGGCACCATCCGATAAAGAGTTCCTTCAACGACAGAATTCTTTATCCAGCGATTGAACGTGTCCCGTTGTTCCGGGTGCAGTGCCCTAGAGGTTGGCAGAGGTGTGTCTGGGGTTTGACTGATACGAAACTGTCTTTATCTGACACATCCGTAATAATAATAATGATAATTTTCGTTTTCGTTGTTGACGGTCTCAGCTTTGAATGTAAGGTTGACTGCATCCTTCTTACTCCTGTTTTGTCGTTTAATTCCAGCGTAATGCGACAGGCTTGCCACCTCTTTTCATCTCTCCATCCATCCATCGATCCATCGCAACGGCACTACAGCCCAGGGTGGGCCTCGGCCTCCTTCAAGAGTTTCCTCCATCCTTCCCGGTTTAGGGCGACTACTGTCCAGTTCCTACACTGTAGCTTTGCTGCATCTTCCTTCACTCCATCTTCCCAGCGCAACCAGGGTCTCCCTCTGGGGCGCTTTCCTCCTGGCTCACTTAGGAGGACTCTACTGGATAAATCATTAATTAATTAATGTTTTATAGAGGAATGTTTTGATGTTCCTGGATATGTTCCTTGATTTCATATGGTTCTGTAACCCACAATATGCTCTACTAGCCATTATCAGTCGAGCATTCACTTCTACTGACCTGTTGTTCATTTTATTGACCATTGTACCCAGATATTTGAAATTGTCCACTCCTTTAAACACGTAATTTCCTATTGCAAGGTTCTGATGCAGTGTTGTGTCCTTTCCACTATACATGTAAACCGTCTTCTCTTGATGTATTACCAGTCCCATATTTCTTGCGGATTTCTCCAGATTTAAGAAAGCTTCGTTGAGTCCAGGAGTTGTACGTGCCATTAAATCAGTGTCATCGGCATAGACCAAGATTTGTAAAGTCTTAAAGAAAATGGTTCCTCTAGTTTGAATGCCCGAGTCCCGTATAACGTTTTCCAGGGCTATATTAAAGAGGAGGCATTCAAGTGCGTCGCCTTGCCTCACCCCACATGTGGTAGATATCTCTCCTCACACTTGCAGTTTATGTTGGTAGATGAAAGCTCGTATAGATACAGTAGTATCTTTTCCAGATGAAGCCAACTAGGTGCACACTACTTCGTAGTATATTTATTTCAACTTCTCTACATGTTTCGGGCAACTATGCTCCCATCATCAGGGGAGCTTACTGTACCTATGCGACACTGGTATTTTTCACTCTGTATGGGTGGCTGTCTGGTTCTGCTGGTTGGGATAAGACTGCAGTCTTATCCCAACCAGCAGACCAGACAGCCACCCATTTTTTTTGTGGCGCTGCGGCCCAACGCGGGCCATGGCCTCCTCATGCTGGAGGTTTCTACATCACACACAACGACGCGTCACAGTCGGTAGGACGCCTCTTGACGAGTGATCAGCTCGTCGCAGAGACCTCTACCTGACAACACACAACACTCACAACAGACAAACATCCATGCCCCCGGTGGGATTCGAACCCACGATCTCAGCAGGCGAGCGGCCGCAGACC
>Ga0123352_10017379_pt1 | contig 11469 bp, 11 predicted proteins | sample TergutLab28metaG_FD_89700 | JGI IMG/M metagenome (GOLD analysis project Ga0123352, IMG submission 89700) | Labiotermes labralis P1 segment gut microbial communities from Petit-Saut dam, French Guiana - Lab288 P1 | ecosystem: Host-associated > Arthropoda: Insects > Digestive system > Gut ...
AAGTTTCTTCGGTATCTGAGCCGCTTACAATAGCGCCTGCTTTATGAAAAAGCTCTGCCAAAGCGCACATTCCGCTCCCTTTTATCCCGACAAAGTATATTTTTTTACCTGCAATTGGATACAACAACTTACAATCATTCATAGTAAAATAATAGTAAAAATAGCTATATTTTGGCAAGTAGGTAAAAAGCGTGCAAGGCAGGGCGCCTTGGATATCTTTTTGCGAAATGTGTACAATACAATTAATTATTTAAACCTAATTGTATTTTAATTTTAGAAATATATTCTTGAATAATATTTTTTAATTTATTTTTTCCTTTATCATAGTCCTCAAATACTTCTCCTAAATCATTCAGCATACTATCAATTCCTATAATATTATCTTCATCAAGGTTTTTTAACGTCTTTTCAAAGAGTACTAATGCTTCATTATAATATCCCAAAATATAACATAAATATGCCTCATAATAATCACAATCTATTATTCTTTTTTGAATACTTTCAATGGTGTCATTATATTTTTTCAGTAAATCTTCTGTAAACTCTATTACTTCATGATGTAGGAAAAATAAATCTTTTGGACACTCTACTTCATTACCAGGCATACTTTCTTTTATTGGATGATCAAATCTATTAAAATATTCAGATACAATTTCTTTTATCATAAAATTATGTATTTTAATTATTTTTAAAAATTCATTAATTTTTACATTATCTGATTTTTCATTCAAAATTTTTTCTTTCATTGATTGTTTAATATTTTCATAGCAAACTTTACATAATAATTGTTTTGATGCAAATGAATATGTTTCCAACTGTTTTAATTCTTTTTCATATTTTTTTGTTTTTATTATTAAATTCAATGCATTATTTGGATCAGATGTAAAAACTGTATTTATTTTTTCATCGAGGGTTTGTTTTTTTACTTTTATATTTGCTATTTGGTTTAATGTTTCCTCTGACACAGGTAATTTACCACAAATTAAACATCCCATATTAATTTCTCCTTTTAATTAATTTTATTTTTTAAAAAATCTTTGTCAATTGACAACTTGCAGAAGATAAGAAAAAATTGTATACTACATAGATTATGAGTCTGAAATATTGGTGTACAATAAATGCCTGATCAAAAATCTATTTGTTGGACAAGAATAAAAGGAGATAGATGCTATGAAGTATTCAAAACCGAAAATCATTGCAAAAAACAAAACAAGTTCTATTTATGCCGGTGGTTGTGAACATATTGTTAACTGATGATTAATGCGTTGTTTGTTGCCGTGAGTGGGTCATTGGAGTGTTGTGTTCGTTAAGATTAAAAAAGACAGCTTTATTCGCATATTTGACAACACAGGTTACATCGTTAACAAAACAACATTTAGCGATCGTATAACGGATGAATCTGGAGCAATTTTTTTAAGTACCCTGTCAAGAGACGCAAAAGCAATTGATGAAATTGCCGGTGATATTATAAGAAGTTTTATAGATGCCGATTTAGCAGAAATAAAACAGGATTGTATTGATTTTTTTGGTGAACTTGAAAGGGATGGTTTTATTGTCAGCGGGGAAACCTTATCAGAACTCGAAAAAAAAGATTCCGAATTTTTAGATAACAGTTTTTTTGACATTCTCAAAAACAAAAGTCTTTCACTATCCCAAACTGAAATTGATACAAAAACATATTTAGATAACTATTTTCAGAATTCGCCCAGATTAATGTCACTCCATATTGAATTAACAACCCGCTGCAATGAACAGTGTATCCACTGCTATTTGCCACATAAAGCAAGAACAAAAGATATAGAGGCGTCTTTCTTCTATAGTGTTTTAGAGCAATGCCATAGAATGGGCGTCTTGGATATAACATTATCCGGCGGTGAGCCACTTTTACACCCGAACTTTTGTGATTTTTTGCAAAAAGCAAAAGAGCATGATTTTTCTATTGCTGTATCAAGTAATTTAACAATGCTAAACGAAAATATACTTTTAAAAATGAAAGACGTTAGCCTTTCCAGTGTACATGTTTCTCTGTATAGCATGAAAGCAGAAATACACGACTCAATAACGCAATTATCAGGATCATTTGAAAAAACAAAATGTGGTATCCTAAAACTTATTGAGAACAACATACCTGTGCAAATCAATTGCCCTGTCATGAAGCAGAATAAAAACTGCTACAAAGATGTATTGCGTTGGGGGCATGAGAATAAATGTCGTGTTCTGACAGATTTTATAATGATGGCAAAATATGACCATACCACAGACAATATTTTAAATAGACTTTCACCGGAAGAAACCGAAGAAGTAATGCTCAATATAATTAATAATGATGTAGTATACCAACAAAAATTTATAGATACTAACTTTGAGAATAAATATGCTAGCAATAAAGACATTAGCAATGATATTGTGTGTGGCGTTTGCAAAACATCCCTTTGTATGGCGGTAAATGGGAATATGTATCCATGCCCGGGCTGGCAAGATTATGTCTGTGGAAATGTAAAAGAGTCCACCTTAAAAAACATTTGGAGAAATTCAGCGCAGATAAAATATTTACAAAGTTTGCGCCGAAAAGATTTTCCAAAATGTTTAAAATGTGAAGATAGGGAATTTTGCGCTCTCTGTATAGCTAGAAATGCAAACGAAGACTCCAAAGGAAATATCTTTAAAATCAACAATCACGTTTGTAAAGTAGCCGCAATAAATCGTAAAATTGCCATAGAATGGAGAACAAAACATCTTCAAAAATTCGATTATAAAAATACCTGATGATGCTTTAAAATAATTCATGAATTCCACATATTATTATTGTTATGAATGGAAGAACAGCTTATCAAGTTTTGTTGAAGTGCTACATTTTTCCTGTTTATGAGTTGTATTATGTCATCAAACAAATATCAGTAATCCAATTACTCCTAATACAAAAATAAACAGCAACTCTTTCTTTAATGATAAGTTTATAAGCTTATCATTTTCTCTTTTTTCATTTTTTTTGCCTCTTGATTTATTTTTGCCACCTAATACTTGCAGAAAAAAATTATGAAAATATCTAAAACACAGAATAAACCACAGCAAACTAACATTTTTCTTTCTTGTAACAGCAAAAACAATTACAGATATAGCGATATAACCAACAAGTAATTCAATCATTTTCTTTCTCCTTTTTCTTAAAATAGTTGTAATAACCTATCTAGGGTTTTTTCTGGAACCGGCAAATTTATATTTCCTTTTCTTTTTTACAGTTTTAAAAATATTTATAATCCCTTGAATAATTTCAAAAAGAAATTTTAAAACAAAAACAGGCCATAATAAGCTGACAGCTCTATTTTTAGTAATAGAAAAGATAACTGCTGATATAAAAATATAACAGATAACAAGTTCAAACATTTTTTGATCCTCCTTAATCAGGTCTGCCCATAATATGAACATTATTAGCAGACCCCCTTAAAAATTATTAATTATCGTTAATCATTTTTTTGAAATTTTCGATCACATCTTCAATCTGGCTTGGTTTTTTTTCTTTTAGTTTTTTTCTTTCTTTTTCTTTTCTTCTGGATTCAAGTTCCTGACTCACATCTTCTACAGCATTGGATGTGGCTTCAACCAACGCAAGCGCAGCTGTTCCTCCTACTTTCATAACCTCTTCAGTGGCTTTACCAAGTTTTTTAACTGCTTTCTTTGCACCTTCGGTGCCCCCCATCTCTTCGTAAGCTGCTTCTACCCCGTGAGCCACTGCTTTGCCCCCCTGAACAAGCATCCTGCCAGTCACATCAGCAGTTATTTTCAAACCATCACCTGCTACTTCTATGATATCCTGACTCCCCTGCTCCATATCTTTTAATGCTTTTTTTGCTACTGCTTTTATTCTACTCCTTTTTGCTCTGGGCATGGTTATGAAAAAGAGAATAGCTCCTATTCCCAAAATGACCAATGCTCCGAAGTACAAACCCAGGTACATAAATCCATAAGCAAAAAACAATAATGTACCTAAAAACATAACTCTAAATATGTTTCTCATAGTTACCTCCCAAATATCCTTCTAATTGTGGAGAAAATATCCTGATGGACAAAATCCCGATGTGAAACCTCCAGCACATTACGCCCGCTACCCCACTTGCGATTCCTGATTTCATAACGATGCCTATTGACATCGACCAAGAATATGTCATAACGGACGCCGCGTCTAATTCTAATGGTAGTTGACTCATTTTTTCCCAGCGCAACATAGTGAGTCTTCTCTCTGCGTGAAGCCAAATCAATAACTATGACTTCTTTAACCTGAACTCCTGTCTTGTTTGTTATCCGGAGTTCAGTTCTGGCAAACGAAAACAGAGGGGTGGAAAAAAGAATCCCGCTTATAAAAAGCAGAACAAGTAAAAGTGTTTTTTTCATCTTTATCTCCTTTTAAAGTTTTTTCTATAGGGTTTTCGAACCCATATACTAATGTGGGAAAAATAGAGTTTTTTTGATTTTTTTGTTATTTTTTTAGAATTTTTATTAGATAATTAAGCGTTGCAATTGACTGAGAACTTATTTTTTTTTATGTTTTATTCTTGCGCATATCAAGGTAATATTGCGGAGTTTTGTCTTCACTATTCTTTTCATTTAATAAATCAGGTTTTTGAGCTATCAGCCATTCAATATTTTCTCTGGAAGTTGGAAGCATGATGGAAGCTCTAAAGGATTCTACTTCATATAGCGCTATCAAATGAAGCAGGTTGTTTCCTTTTTTATCTTTAAAATTTATATCCAAACCACTCTGGTCTAAAAACCATTCGAGTATTGCTTGTTCTTTATTTATAAGCAAAGCCCATAAAAAATAATCTATTATGCCAAATGTCACGCCAAATAATATAGAATATGTGGTATTTTCTTTTGGCATTTTAAACTTTTTCTGCTTGATAAACCATGAAAGAACTTCGGGATGAGAATTATTGAAAATAGCTACATCAAAAGGTCTATTCCCTTTTCGATCTTTCAAGTTTATATCTACTTTTTGTTCATATAGCCAATTGAAAAGATCTATGTTTCCATTTTGATATGCAGCGCAATGAAATGCATTTTGTCCATGTTTATTTTTTTTATGGATATTTATTTTAAATTCTTTTACTTTGGTTATAAACCAATTAATGATTTCTGAATGCGGATTAAACATTAGAGCTGTATGAAAAAGAGTAAGACCCGACTCACCCATATAATCTATTTCACAACTATATTGAACCAAAATATCGAGGACTTCAGGATTTGAAGAATATGTAGCTGCCAAAATCAGAAAGTTATCGCTATCATCATAAAAAGAAAGAAAATCATCATCTTCATTTACTTCACGCTCTTTCTCAATTACGTTCTTAATAAATTTTGGCGGCATATCATGTTGAATAACCATGCTAAGCTTTCTCGTAAATGGTACAGAAACCTCACGGTAACTTTCATTTGTATCAGGATTTATCCCGCCATCAAGCCCTTCATAAAACATGAAAGGAATGTATATATGACTTTTAATGGCATATTTTGTTACATTATCTTCTTCCAGTGTGTAAATAAGAGAGCTTTGCCTGAGTTCTTTTAAAGCATTGGTTAATTCCGGTTCTTTTAACCAAGCAATAAATCTGTGCTCCTTATCTATAGGTTTATCATAATAATCAATGTACATAATGGCAAAAAATATTCCTTTTGCATTATGCGATAAAAGAGAGAGAACTGGCTTATATATTTCAACTGCTTTTTTTTGTATATCTCCTTCGGTATGACAAAAGCATTTTGCTATTTCTGTTGCCTCAACAATGCTTTTGTCCGATAACAAAAAAATAATTTGCTGCATCAATAAAGGGGCTGTTGCAAAGTTTTGTTGAAGCAAATTGATAAATTCGTTGTATTCAGCAGTATCTTGTTTTTCTTTGACTTTTTTTAACCATACAGGATTTTTTTGGGATATATCATGTACAAACTTCTTGATATCATTTTCCTGCAATTCCGGCGGAGATATAGATGTTAAATTCATTTTTACTTTTATTTCATCGGAACAATCAATCCTGCTGGTAATAATAATACGTTGATTTTTTTGAGAAAAAATATTGGCAATGGCTGTCAATACTAATCTTAAATTATCATCTTTTAGTTCCAGGTTATCAAAAATAAACAAATAGAGTTTGTCGTCTATATTTTTAGTTTTTTCCATTATCAATTTTTTAATATGATCTTCTATGGCATCATTTTCACCAAATTCGAGCTTGAGACGTTTTTCTTTTTCATCTTTTATTTTTTCAAGCAATTCTTTACTGTTAAGCTGTATCCAAACCGGGGCATAAATATTTCCTGCCAGCAAAAGATATCTTGCAAGAGCATTGGCCATTGCGCTTTTTCCGCTTCCCCCTTCGCCATAAATAAAATAGCCTTTACTCCTGCAGGTTGCTAAATTTCTGGCAGCTTCTTCAAATTTAGACGTACAAATATAATCTATTTTTTCCATACAAGAGATCAATTTCTGTTGCTCATCATCAAGCTCAAACCCTAATGGCAGACAATTCCAATTAAGGCTATATGGCTCAAAAAGAAAATCAACAATATCTTCGAGGGAATTCTCTTTGAGAGAAAAACGTTTTACTTCAATATTTTTATCCTTATCCAAGCCTTCTGTTTTCTCGATATCCTCGGTATTGGAAATATACAGGAAAAGATACTTTTTCTTCGCATCTTTTTTTTCCTGCACGATTTTTAAAAATGCATCTTTATACTTTTTATCAATGTCTTCGACTGCTTTGAGATTAAACCAAGTTTGCACTGGATCATAATCAAGTTCTCCTGTAACAGTAATAACATCCCAATTACTTTTAAATTTTCGGTTTCGAATTTTTATAAACGCCCCAAGAAAGAGACCCAAAGTTATTGAACCTGTGTTTTGAGTAAAGTCTTGCAAATGCTTTGCTTCTGGTCTCGCGTTTGGCCTTATAAGGTGCCATTGACCAAGTAAAGCTTTATCATAATATCCGTGTCTAAAATAATTACCTAATTCAAGGAGCTTTTTTTCTAAATACAGATTTTCTTTATCAGGTCCCGGCATTATTCGCCAATGCGGAAGTTTAGATTGAGACTTAATCTCAGACTGAGGTTTTATTTCAAAAAATACCTGATACAAATGGAAATCATTATTTATGCCAAAAGGGACAAATAATAGTGGTTCAGTCAATCTTAACACCTTTTATTTCAGTAATAGTAATACCCTTTGAAAAATCAATATTATATTGCATCTGTGATTCAATTCCGATTTTTTTAAGCTTTTTGTTCAGACTTACCTTATGGGTCTTTTTATCTGTTCTGGTAATATACTTGATATCAAGGTAAAATGGACAGCGCGTATGAGCTTTTTCAAATTCAAAGCTAAATAGAATGGTACGATCCTGTTTATTGCCATAAACACTCAATTCTCCCCTTATACCATTGAGATCAAGTTTTTTTCTTTTCATGATTTCAATTAGTCCAGGCTCATCGCTGCTTGCAGCAAGATAATCCAATTGAAAAGCTGGTACAGAAAAAACTCCACCATAGATTTTCTCTTTTACATTCAAAGTTTTTTTTGTTACTTTTTTCTCTCCATGCTTTTTTTGCTTTTGCAATTCATAAGCAATCAAGCCACGCATATTAACTGCCATTGCGAAAAACCGAGGGTTATAAATAAAAGCAGTTAGAATAAGAGTTTTATTCTCTTCAAAAAATTTATCATCCAGGTCATAATACATATCACAATCTTCTTGAAAATATTTGTGGATTTTTTCCGTATTGTTTCCACTAAGAATACGTAGTGCAACCATGCTTAAGAGAAAATCATTTTGTTTTTTCAAGTCAAATATTTTCTTTATTCCTGCTATGGTTTTCTTTTCATTAACACTGCAATCATAAACCATTTTCAGCGTAACCCTATGTTCGATTAACAGATCATCTATATATTTTGTTATTGCTTCCATATTTATACCTTCTTTTATTATAAAAGTGTCTCCATACCTTCGGACGCAACTCTTGGCATAGGTATTTTATCTTGATCTCAAAATGTTTTTCAATTTCCTCACTAGGATTATTAATTTCAGACATATCACAATAGTAATTGAAAAGCTTCTTCAGATCACTCTTGTTTATTTCCATAAATCCAGAAGATATTGCTTCAAGGGTAAGTTTTTCTGCTTGCTTTTCAAAGTAAGTTTTTAAAAGCTCCAGCCACTTTGCTTCATTTTCTTTATCAAAATATCTTTCAAGCAGATCCGATAAGTTACCTGTTAAATAATTGATATTTTTATTTTCCAAAACTTTTTCAGGAACACGCAAACGATAGTTAGACATTTTTTTGAAATATGCATTCATTTTCTTTTTTATTTTCTCATTACTGCAGATGACGATATAATTTTGCATTGCTTCTTCTTTGCCGACATTAGTAATACTTCTTTTTGCCTTGCTTTTACTTTCAGGATCTTTCTCAAGATTTTTTAGCAATGTTATTTCTGCATCAGTAACTTCACTTTTCTCAAGACCCTTTATCAAGGTTATTAACATTTTTTCAGCATATTTTATTTGATCATTTACCTTACCCACCTCAGGACACACATATTTAGTATTTTTTCTTATACTTAATAGTTGCCCGTAAATTTTTTTTAATAATACTTCAAATTCTGATGGTGTATAATCACGTAATTTTTCTTTTTTTCCACTTGATTCACTTTCCAACGCTACAGCTACAATATCATAATATTCAGAAAGCAGATCAGATAAATATATATAACGTTTCTCATTCTTATTAAGAATAGCACCCATTTCTTTTTGCAGCTTAATATTTTCCACCAATAGTGAATTTATTACTTCTTTACCACAAGTTATTAAATCAATACTTGATTTATTTATATTGGAATTTTTAAACTTATTATATATATCAAAATATTTTTCCTGCGGAGGTATTATCCATGCTTCTTTATTGAATATCCTTTGCCAGTTTTCCTCAAAACATTTATTAAATTCTTCTTCAAGAAATTTTTTTCGCTTTTCACTAAGATTTTCAAACAACAATTCCAACCCTAGTCGTAACCATGTATAATTTTTACGTCCATAGTAGTAGTAAGCTAAATATATATTATCCTGTTTATGAAAAATGACATTGGAGAAATCCCAGATGAATCTCTTGTTATTATCACTAAGGCAACAATTTGGCAGGATTTTTAAAAAATCTTTCGAGATTTTTTCTATACACTCCTGAACAGCGTCCTGACGAGCGGATTCTTTAAATAATTCCTCAAAAGCCAGTTTAAAATTTTCGTTTTCTTTTTCAAGAAAAAATCGAATCACATCTTTTTGTCCGTCTTGTACGCTTTTTTCAAGATCTTCCCACGCAAATTCAACTTTCAAGGATTTTCCAGGAAATAGACTGGAAAACGGAGCTTTGCTTGCCAGTTTTTTAAGATCAAATCTCTCTGCTGTATTATCTTTAGTAATATACTTATTGTCAGCGATAAGCCCCATCATGCCAACATATGTTCCTAAATTGGATTCTTTTTTCGATGACAGTGATAAAAGAATAACTGAAGAAAAATACTTATCCAGAAGATTTATTGTTCTGACTATTCGCTTATTCTCTCTTCTGTCCATGGTTTTTCCCCCTTGTAATTATATTCTATGCAGGGAAAATAGAGTTGTCAATGTAAGTTTATTTTAACATTTACCTCCTTCTCTTTACCCAAACTAAACTCAGCATTGGTCTAAAACTCAAGCCAAAGCTCCGTTTAATCAGCAAGTTTTCTCCAAAATTAATCAATGAGCCAAAATCTCGTCCCAGACAGTAAATGTCCATATGAACATGTCCCCTCCTGTTTTCCGACAACATTCCGATTTGATTGCGATTCAATTTGATCTCTTTTTGAAGGCGAATACTTGTTCTGCTTTTTTTCTGTTTTTTCATCTAATACCTCTTATAAATAATATCTCTTGCCAGGCTCGAGATTGGCTTGCAGCTTAAGCCGCAAGCCTGCTTGATATCAAACCAAGATGCCATATTCCAATGCAATGTCATTACGCAAAAACCGCTCATACTGACACGCCTTGCGGTAACGAAATTTTCTTGTCGCTATTTTGTTATTTTTTTCAATCTTCTGCTGACTGACTGCCAGCTTGTGAACAGTGTGATGATGTGGAGTTTCAGGCTCCAGTCTGGAAAGTAATAAAGCCTGATTATCCTTGACATTCATTGCTCCTTTTCGCCAATAGAGATCATTTATAAACAATTGTCTTGATTTACAATATTCTTCCCTGCTAATTTCCTCTACAGAAAGGATCGCATCCGGATGATTGCGTTTAACGCCAGGCTTTTGCCTCGCAATAAAAGCAGCTTCTTTACCATTTTTTGCATAGATCGCAAATTCAACAGGAACATACATGTTTTTTCCAACATGCCCACACTTGGTTTTTACAATAAAGTATTTTTGCATTTTTTCCTCCATCTTATTGAATTTAATTGGTCTTTATTTGGCAAATACACTCTGTGGCAATACAGCAAGTCCTATTAAACAAATCACGATCATCCAAAATCTTGTTTTTTTGTTCATAACATCCTCCATTAACTTAATATGGGAAAAAAGTCGAAGTTTTTTATGATTTTTAAAAAAAAGAGAAAATTATACGCAAAAAGATATTAAAGGCTCTACTTTAAGTATTTTGATTGTATTTTTCAGGCAGAATTCTGGTTTTATTACTTTTGACTTCACTACAGGGTTGGTAAAATCCTTGATACCGCAAAAATATTGATAAATTTTCTGTAATACCTCAAGCTGTATACAAACTGGAGACACATTTTCAGGAGTATCAAATTGGAATCTGAATAGCAGAAGATTGTCGATTATATTGCCATCAATCAGCAGTTTTCCCGAAAATACGCTGTTTTGTATATTGATTGGTTTTGGGATAAGGGAATAAAGCATTCCTGAATTCATAGATATACCTCCATATATCTATGCGGGAAAAAATCGCTTTTTTTGAGATTTTTGAAAAAAAATTAAAAATATGCAGATAAGTGGTAATTACAGATTTTTAGCTATTATCTGCTTCATGAGCCTGTGCAGTCTGTATGCCAGCGCAAAACACGGCACTCGCCAGGGGCAGGGTCAATTGCAACCCTATTTGGTTATTGCTTTCAAAATCAGTATCAGAATAATGCTCAGCACAGCGCAGCACGATGCAATCACAAAAGCAGGAAACATAAGATTTATCTCATTTACAGCTTCTTTGATATCGGGATTTGTTTCCCTGTTATATGCAGCTGAATGGATCACAAGGTCATAGTCATGGTCATAATCATGGCCAAGATTTGACTCACTAAAACCTTCTTTATATTTGATTCCAAGCTGTTTGAGTATTGAGTCTGTATAAAAAGTTTCTTCGGTATCTGAGCCGCTTACAATAGCGCCTGCTTTATGAAAAAGCTCTGCCAAAGCGCACATTCCG
>Ga0123352_10017383_pt1 | contig 11466 bp, 7 predicted proteins | sample TergutLab28metaG_FD_89700 | JGI IMG/M metagenome (GOLD analysis project Ga0123352, IMG submission 89700) | Labiotermes labralis P1 segment gut microbial communities from Petit-Saut dam, French Guiana - Lab288 P1 | ecosystem: Host-associated > Arthropoda: Insects > Digestive system > Gut ...
ATTTTTCGAGCACATGTGCTCGAAACATGTAGAGGCATGAAATAAACTTATTGTAAAACAAAATTTTGTGCGTCAAGTTGGTTAATTACCGAGATAAGTATACTGAGATGTACAGTCAGCAAAACGTAAAAAAAAAAAACAAAACAGAAACTCATGTCATGAAAAATGTAATGATACCAACAATGTAACTTATTACGTGACGGAATGCAATTTTCAAAATAACTACATAATCAGCAGTTGCACTTCTCTGGATTTTGTATTGCGATATAAAGCTAGTACTTTAATAGTTTTATCGACAATATTTTCAGTGCTACCAACATGAATTCTGATGTTAAGTAGAATCAATTTGTTTACTATCCCACTTACATGAAGTGTTATTTTCACTTCATTTATGCGTATATAGCGTATATAAGGCACAAAATGAGTCGGATCACCACAGCAGCACTCTCTGATTAATTCTACAAAGGATGGACATCATACATCATAAATGTTAAGTGAGAAGTCATTACAGTGTTAAAAGTAATTCAAGCAAATCACTGAAGTGTCTTTATCTTTCAGTACAATCTCCAAGGACACTGATCTAACCGTCCCAAACGTACGCCAGTTTAAATATTACGTCGCGGTGAAAATTTGTGTCTGTATTCGCAACCCTTCACAAACAGCCACTTCCACTTCCTCATTATCGTTGCATGGCCGGCCTTAAGTTGTATCTCTGGATTTCTAAACCAGTCCCTCGCTTCATCCCGCGTTCACATCCGTCCTTGATGTGCCGGGTCGACTAGTACTTGAATCATCATTGACTTCCTTTCTAACATTTTCGACCTCTCTGAACCATTTTCTGACATGCTGCACTCTCCTTATGTCGTCACCTTACATCATCATTATTATCATCATCATCATCATCACCACCATCGTCGCCTATTCTGTCTTGTGACAGATCCATAAGCTCTACCACAGGGAGTTCTCCACTATCTTTTGTTTTCCTTAAGGTCATTCAGTAGCTCCTTACATCTTCTTCCTCGTCTTCCCGTCACTTCTACCTTTCCTTCAATAACATATTTTAGAAAGAAGTTCTACTGCAAGATGCGACCAATCGAGTTAGCCGTCCTTCTTTTTATTTTGTGTAGGACATTCCTGTCCTCCTGTACTGTATGTAATACTTCTCACACGATCGGTCCAACTGATCGTCTCCATCCTTCCCCAAAACCACACTTCAGTACCTGAAAGGCATCTCTAATGTATTTTCCGAAGCGTCCAAGATTCTGGGCCACATTACCGCACACGTATATCAATTTGTGGTAAATTTGTTTGTAGGGAAAGTACTATGTCTTGCAGTGAAAACCTAATCACACTACGATCATCTTCGCAGGGCAAAGGTTCTACTGTCGTTTCCACTGCACGTCAACTTATCCCCCTCAGTAGCATCCGAGAGACTCTTGCACCATCTGTCGCGTGTTACCGAAAAATGAAATGCTTGTTTACCCTATAAGAAACTTGCGCACTGACCGTGCCTACTATCTCCCACGCGTGACTGCTGTTTCAAAGTTCAAAGATCATACATGTTCTCTCGCAAATTGGCCGTATCCTGAGTGACGTCATTCATTATCGCAAACAGTAAGTATAAAGTGCTTGAGAAGTCGTGTTGAAGTCCGCCCTGCATAATGGATGAGTTAACATTTCTTCCTATGTACGTAACATGACATTACTTCTGTTGTTACAGCGCGGACACTGTGTGCAGGCCGTTATTACGCGCCACAAGGCAAAGTTGTGTTTCAATTACAGGTTTGTTGCCTCAACATGTTCATGAACAAATTTTGAACCAAGTAGAGTAACTTAATATTTATCAAAATAATATCAGTGTAATATACTGCAATTTAAAATTTGGTTTCTATAGTGAGAACACGGTAAGGTGTCTTATGGATGGTGGGGATGCCCGCGCTCGAAGCTCTTACCTCCCTCCCCAGTGTACCATTCGCCTCCGGCCCCTTCTGGCACATGTCAACCAGCTCAGGAGACTTTTTTTTACTGGTGAATGGGTAGAAGCCAATAAGAAATCTTTGTTATTTTCTTTCTGTGGCTTCATTCACATATAAGTCAACGACACAATTAATTCTCTAAGAATTCTTGGAAGTTGGCCGGGATAGAATAGTCGGTATAGCAACTTGCTACGGACTGGACGGTCCGGGGAACGAATCCCTTTGGGTGCGATATTTTCCTCGCCCGTCCAGACCGACACTGGGGCTCACTCAGCCTCCTGTACAATGGACACCAGCTCTCTTTCCCGGGTGTAAAACGGCCGGCACGTGGCGCTGACTACCTACCCTCTAGGAAGTGTGTCATCCCCGTTGCGTGTGTGAAACTTGGAAAATTTTACGTAGTCAAACAAAATTGTGTCACATGAGGTGTATTTAATGACTATATAATGGAAAACTACATGTTTCGGCCTGTACTGGCCATCTTCAGGTTGTCTTAAGTTCCCTTAAGACAACCTGAAGATGGCCAGTACAGGCCGAAACATGTAGTTGTCCATTATATAGTCATTAAATACACCTCATATGAAGCAATTTTGTTTCACTACATACAATTTTCCAAGTTACCTACCCTAATCTAGCGTCGAGGTTGAAGAAAGAGTAGAGCTGTATTTGTACTCTCTTTCTGGGTCTTCATGGCCTGTTATAGGCCGAAGTTTATCTGTACCTTCAGAATTATTGAAATGCCCAGGTGCCCGGAAAATGTCTTCGTAGTAGGACGAATTGTATACGTTAAACCAGTTTTTCTCAACATTTGTGAGACCGCGGCTCGGTAAATTCTTCTTTCATAAGACGAGGTTCCGGTCCCAACAAATTTACTCGTAAATACCTTTCCAATTTTTTACGTCCATACATTAAACTAACATAAATATTAATAAATAATTATGGCATAATCGTAAAGAGTATTAGTACACTTATGTACACGGTGTGGCATGTTGACAAATATAAAATTACATTTAAATTACTTAGCAATTACTGGACTAATGAAATCTTGTAGCTTATTTTAGTTTCCTCAGGCCATCATCTGGGTCTGAGTTTTTGGACACATTCACGAATATTTTTCCCTTCAGAATATTTCAACTATAAAACATTTATCCATGAAAATTGCTTAGACAACTAAAATGACAAATTCCAGGAAAACTTCTCGCGGCCCGGTATTATTGATGCCAGGGCCCGGTACCGGGCCGCGGCCCGGCTCTTGAGAAACACTGCGCTAGACTTACAGATCCTTAGTGCCTTTATGCACTTCATCTTTTTTCTGCGGAAACATCCGGAACTCTTAAGAAGTTTTGGCTTATTATAAGACATTAGTTTCACAGTTCCTTAATAATGTACCCCGTCGCTTCATTTCAGTGGGGAAATCTACCTGTATATTTTGTGACGGTAAAGAGGCCACAGTTATGCAATATAATGGGGCAATAAATACAGCTTTAACAAGCGCTGTGGGAGGAATAACATAAAAAAGGCTGAATACATAAAGATATGTCACTAATCGTTTGCCATAATAATGAATGTATGTTAATTCCAAACGGAACAAATTACTAGTTAATTTCCCTCAAGCCGTGATACATCCTAGTTTAAAGGTTAAACACGTCAATGTCAAAAGCAATTCTAACTTAGGATACACATCACATCATTATGTGATAACAAATTGTAAAACTGTACAGCGTAAAGTGCTATTATATTAATTAAACATGTATGGAAAAAGTTCTGATTGGACAGTGCTATTGATCATTATGAGGGTACTTCTGGGCTAGAAGAAACGTGTTATTTGTAAGATATTCTGTTGCTGAAGGATTCTGGGAGGAGCCCAGTGCTAGAGTAATCAATCAAGAATTTATGGAGGCTAGAATTAATCGTTTTTTATTCAAATAAATTGTTTTTACTTTCTCGGCCACCCCGCTCCGAAGTTCGTCATATATAGAGATGTTTCTCTACAGACGGTTCACAGTTTGATGCTGGAGTTCACATTGGCAGGAAATACGGCAGAGGGACAAGGGCGGCATTTGTTCTGCAGCTTCGACATGAACCGTGTGACTTCAGTCATGTTTGCTGTAAATCTGGCAATTTATAATATTTGAACATTTAGTCTACTTCGTACTTTTAAAAATTGTGTACTTTATTTAAATTTTAAGTTTCTGGAGGCGACGGTCATTAATACTTTGTTCTTCTGATACTGTATTTGACGCTGTATGTTTTGGTATATTTTTATCAGCCCAAAGCGCTTGTCTCTAGAAACGTGTTTAAACACGCATCTTATCAGAACTATTCATGTATTTCGGGGAAAAGAGAGAGACAGTATACATGGTTTAGACGCATGGGACTGATTTGAACTGAATGGTCAGAGCGTAATTACGGCCTGCTTATATTCTACAAACAAGTGAATGCTGATAAGCTGTTTTCGTATTCCAGGTTACTATGGCTTGTGTGCTGGTGGCCACTGTCAGCGCCACTGAAGAGAGGGACATGATTGGCCTGCGACAAAGTGACGTCAGTCATGACGTCCTCAAACGAGCAACGCCTGCAGGTATTTATTTATTTATTTTTAGATTAATTTATACATACAATGACGGATATAGAATTATTCATCTGATAATTAAATCTTAATTTCAATGTAAGGTACAGAATGTTACACAGGTCACAGACAGCAAGCTTGTCTATAAAGCAGTCTGCAGTATGTAACACTTTCTGAAGTAAAACCTTTAACAGACAGGTAATTTAATTTTAAATTCATATTGTGGCTTGCTCGCCGAATGTTTTTGCCGTGTAAACTCAACAACAATACGTTCCCGTTTTATTGTCGTTGGAGTAGACCAAACTGTCAACAATATAAAGTATTCACTGTTGCTATGGAAATGCAGCAATGGGTTGTCTATGCACTGTTGTCGAGATACAAAATATTTCGTACTGCTGTTAATGATATTCAGTATTAAATATTACAAGTGTTTGTCGGTCTGTCTGTCTGTCTGTATTATTGCCTTGGCTATCCGGCGTTCGAAGCTCACGCGTCATATATCGTATCTGTGGCCTGCAAGGCTGTAACTGTTTTTCCAAGTTATCTAATAAACGCCACGATTTTCAGGGAAAAAAATATGGAACATTAAAGGTGTTTTGATTCTCTCTTCAAATTTCGTCTAGAATATTTCTCGTTCTGAGATGAAGTGACCGAGATATTATCATACATGTATACAGGTCCTCATATATAGCACACGTTATTCTGGATAGCCTTTAATGAATCTTGAATTTTCTCGAAATTTTTGCGAAATATCAAATTTTCAAATTTCATGAAAATCCATCCAGTGGAAACCGAGCTGATTCATGTAGACAGCCAGGCAGACAAACTGACAGAGGGAAATGATGAAGTTAACGGTCGCTTTTTCGCAATTTTGGGATCGCGCTTAAAAATGGATAGATGTTCAGTGCCGAGCACTGAAAACTATACGTCTGGCGTTGTAGATTGAAGTAAACGTCATGGGCCGCTCAGAAATATACAGTATAATCTCTACAGAACAGTGTCCACAATTTATTTGGCAAATGTGTTCGTAATATTTGACATAGGGGTACTTGCTGTTTTCAGAACTTGACGGTTTCACCGTCAGATAATCTCGACATTAACATACTTTCACTTATGAAGGAATTCACGTTGCATTTTTATGGGGGTTTGAAGACGATACATTTTTGCCCTACAGTTAAATATATTTGTAAGATTTAATTTATCACGCTTTTATAGCACTATGTGGGGAGTGTCTGGGACATTGGGGACTAAAGGCTTGGAAAATACATTCATTATTGTCGTCTTGTTTCTGTTTTCTTTGTTCTTTTTTTGTCTGTGACAAATGTAGATCCTCTGAATGCATTTTAATTATAGCTGATGTTGAAAGGTTTTATTAAAAATTTGTCACCGCTTGAGAGTTTTGCAGGAAATCGAACAAAAGTAACGGATACGTTGCATGAAACCCACACGAATGTCTGAGCACGTATGTAGCGCAATTAGCTAAGTAACTGCCGGAGGAAAAAAAACAAGGAACTAAAATAGTACAGAAAAGTGAAACAATTTTTTCTCCCCCTGTATTTTTTCGCTGTACTTCTGCTTCAAAGCAGAACAATCGCACCAGAACTTTTGAAGCTTTCTTGGTTCGTTAACTTACTTTAAATGACGTGAGTTCTAGTGGCTTAGAAAGGACGATTGTTTGAAGTGGATGTGAAATTTTGGCAAAGTCAGTAAAGTAGCCTCATGTAAGGTCACAGGAGAACAGAAGGTATATCGTAGGTTTTTGTGATGAGAAGTGCAATTATTCGGTAATAGTGTATCGTTATTAAGCCCATTTGCTCGTATGTTTGGATAAAGGAAGAGATAAACCAATATCAGCACCGTGGGTGCCCGGTGTTACCATGGGCCGAGATAAATGCGAAATAGATTTATATCATTATCATCATTTGCGAGTTATAGCGCGTAGAGGGACAGTTCAGTCGATTGCTATCCGATTATGTTCGAGTCGGCCCAAAGTCTATCCGATTATGTTTGGTTCGGCCCAAAGGCTATCCGTCTATGTTTTAATCAGCCCTAAGGCTATCCGATTACGATGGAGTCGAACCAAAGGCTATTCTATTATATCTATGCAGACCCTAAGGCCATCCGATTTTTGTAAAAAACAAACATCGGTTTTTCATGGTTATGAAAAAATCTCTTATTAGGATTTTTCTGATTTTACACGGAACATCTGAATCATATTTGTTCCCTGTAACAACAGAGGGCGAATGTAAATTTCAAGGTGTGTGTGCGACTTTGTAGATTTTGATCTTGTTGGATTTGACGCCGTGTAGTGTGGTATTGTACTGGAGTTACAGAGGATTTTGTTGTCCCCATTGTCAGGACATACTGTCACATATGTCCCTGATGATAGAAGCAGCAGGATACTGTGAAACATCTATATCCTTTTACTAGATTGCATGGCGTCATATCAAAAAAAAAGACAAAAAAACTCACGTAAAATCTTTGATACTGCAGTTCGTAGAATATACTTTGAAGTGTATTAGACAGGAACTGAAGGACGCTACACAGAAATGTTGCATTTAATTTTCTCTTAAGGCAACGAGTTTGTGATTAGTTTCCACTTATAACGGGAAAGAAAAACCACACAAAACTCCACGTTAAACGCAATTTCTGTTGAAAGATATACGTAATATATTTTATGTACAAGTAGAAAGGAAAAAGGTCGTGGTATATTGATCTACTCTAAACTTATTGAATGCCGGTCCCAGTAGCCGCGCGGTCTAAGGCGTAGGTCTGCGGCCGCTCGCCTGCTGAGACTGTGGGTTCGAATCCGGCCGGAGGCATGGTTGTCTGTCTGTTGTGAATGTTGTATGTTTTAAGGTAGAGGTCTCTGCGACGACCTGATCACTCGTCCACAGGAGTCCTGCCACCTGTGGTTCTTAGTCTGTGTGATAGAAACCTCGTGAATTGGAAGGCCCTGACCCACTGGGGGATGTTGCGCAGAATTAAAAAAAGAGCTATTGAATAAACCGTAAAATTTTTATTTATTGATTGATTGTTAGATGAAGTTAGGATCTTTTTTCAATCATAGAGTGTATATATTGTAGGAAGACGGTAACTAATGGTGCGTAGCTCATCGCTTTGTGGGAATGGCTTGGCATATCTTCGGAGATACCAGCGCAAATTGCAAACATATAACCAAGAATAACTCACACCTGACATAAATTCGAAAGTGATTCATCCAAAACGCATTTAACGAAACCTTCTCTAGCTGACAGCCGCGGCATTTGTCTCAAACCAATCGACGGTTCGGACGATGAATCCGTCCTCGTCATCAGCTCTCTGATATCGCATTTTGGATACCAATTTATGTCCACACGTCCAAGAATTTTTTTTTCATTTCGAAACTCCAAAATTAGGCTAATGTTTTGCCGCCGAAAAATTGGGGTCCGATCACCGATTGACGTGGCGCCATATACAAAAAAAAAATCCCGAAATCCTCAGCCACACTGCTGACGAAACGTCAAAACTAGCAGTTGGGCTGATATATGTTTCAGTTTTATAATGCAAACAATTTGTTAGCAGCGGATTACAGGTACAACAGTGGTTACTACAATGGAGTGTATGACAATTACAACTACAACCCGTGGGGATATAAACCTGGCTACAACAACCCTGCCAGCTACAACCCTGCCAGCTACAACCCTGACTCCTACAACACTGGATACTACAACCCTGCATACTACAACGCCAACAGATTCTACAACCGGCGAAGCTACCCCGGGTATTACGAAGGCAGTCCCTACGGACCGTATAACTCTGGATATTACTCGGGATATTACAACAACACAAGATATCCTTACGGAAATTATTCCGTATATCGTGGGAACTATCCAAGCCCTTACCAGTATTCTACCGGCTATCAGGAGTACAATCCCTACAATTCTGCTTACAACGACAGATATTACAATCCAGGATACTACCAGGGTGGACTGTACAATAGTGCTGGTGTCTACGGAAGCAGTGATGCTGCCGGGATAAGCAAGAATCAATAAATGATAATTCATGGTTAACTGCTGGCAGATCAACATGTGACTGGTAACCCGGATAGTTAAGTTCGATATTATGTTATTCTTCCGATTTAGCCTCGGGTCAATATTAACGTAAAGCTACCTAGTTTCGTGACCTACTTCATTTGCAAAATTCCTCACGGAACTGTGTGTTTCACATTTTGTATTAAAATTTCTATATTTTGGAGATAGCTGTGAATATCTAAAATTTTGGTAGTTTTACACTATAGCTTACCCGATCCTGACACCTTCTGGTAGTAATTATATGCTGACACTTGGCAGTCTCTAGTTATTGTTGTTACAAAACGAAAGGCATGTTTATATATATATATATATATACACACACACACATAACACACACACACACACAAACACACACACACACACACACACACACACACACACACACAGCGTGATTCAAAAAGATGGACTCAATTTCATATATCTATATTTCCTGAATTATACATCTTATTTGAATGAATTACATAACATTTAAAAGAGGAGATTCTAAATGTCAAATACCGTCGCTAGAGTGCTCGCTTAATGCAGAGCCGTGCAGCAGCGTCAGTTGAGAGCAAAATGGCTACTGTTCAGCACAAGATTTTTTACGTGTATCAGAGGAGAACGTGAGATGAATTCAAGAGAGTTTTGAGCGTAGCCCACGCAAGTCAACCCATAGAACGAGCAGCGAATACCGCAACCAACTGTCTGGCCTGTGTTGAGGCGCCGTTTACTCTTCAATTGAGTCCATCTTTTTTAATCACCCTGTGTGTGTGTGTGTGTGTGTGTATGTGTGTGTGTGTGTATATATATATATGTATATATATATATATATATATCTTCCACAAAAAATTTGATAGACTTAAGGCAGAGCATCTCTCAAATTTATGTTACCAACTCCCGTAAAGATTTGTGGATAGTGAACAAGAATAATCCTAATAGACACCGTGAAAAGTTTCACTTTCAGTAAACTGCGTCACTTTTAGCTAGATGAAAACGGATCTTAATACGAGGAACATTGTTGTCCTGTTTGGCAAGTTCCAACAATTTCCGGTCTCCAATTCAGGCAAAGTGACGCCACATTTAAATATGAGAAATGCCAACTGGATTTGCATTTGCATCGAGCTAGTTGCGACGACGCTGATTTCTTTGGGATAGATGTTGTCTTCTGTCGGGTAAATGCTGGTTATTAACCGAGTATTCTCTGAAAAAAATATTCTTCCCGGAGGACAACATGCAGTTTGACTAAGACACATGTTTTCAGACGCCCAATTGAAAGTGTAACTTGTATAATTCTCTGTCCTTAATACCATAACGCTGTTATTGTACAAACAAATTTAAAATTCTTTTATTATTTTTATTTTAAATTTATTACATTTTCAACTTAGCTGTGTTTCTTCTTAGATTGTAAAGAAAATGCACTATACCATCTGAAGAAATAACGCATGTATTTCCGCTAAATTAGAGCATGTAATAAAATCTTAATAGCAAGGCTCATTTACTTTGTAGTCTGTCTTACGACAGGTCCATACGATCTCCCAGAGAGAATTCTCATAAAATGAGACCTAACACTTCCTGTTTCAATTCCCCGTATTCTGTCTTTTCTTTAAGGTTATCCAGTAGCTGCTTACGCTTTCTTCTTCATCCTCCCGCCACATCTATCAGTCCTTCTGGCTTACCTTCAACAATGTATTGTAGCAAGCAGTTCCTACTCTGATGTGACCAAACTAATTAGTCCTCATTTTTACTGTAGGTAGGATATTTCTTTCCCACTTGACTGCATGTAATTTTTAATTTCTCACACAAGCTGTCATACTAGTTTTCGCCGTCTTTCTCCAGCACTAAATTTTAAAAATTTCGAACTATTTTTTATCTACTTCCGAAGTGTCTATTTTTCAACACCACACAAAGCTAAGCTCCAGATATAACGCTTAGTAGTTTCTTCTTTAAATTTAAGTCCACTTTGCTAGTGAAAGGAGCCCTCTTCTTGTTGAATGCTGCGTTTACATATAGTTTAGAAAATGCTTTTTTACAAGTTATTGCATATCTGTTCACACTCACTTTTTGGTACAAATCTAATCTCTCCTTGTCCTCGTCAAAAGTGCGTACGTACGTGGAATCTAGAAGTACAATAGATTTTTTTATTAAAAAGGATGAGAGAGACGCAGCATTTCTTTACATTTTATTGATACTGTTTTTCACCTTATGGATGTAAAGTTGTTTCTGTGGTGGAATATTAGTGTTTTCGAAAAGAAGACCAATTCTACATGTAATACCACTTCGCTACTAATTTCATCAGAGTAAGGTATTTGCAATGTATTGAGTAGTGAAATTCCCTGATGTTTAAAACAAAATCGACAATCTATCGAGTTGTACGCCATTCGATTATTTGTAAGGACACAGAATGTCCCGTACAAGTTACTGTTCAAATTTTAGCCTTTATGAGACTGGAATTTTAACTTGAACTTCCCCCTTCAGTTTTACTTGTCTTATATCTTGTACTAAGTATAAGGTGAGAGATTTTAAATTGTCACAGAAATTTTGCTGCAAAATTCAAGTTAAATGCTACTTGTGCCATTTCACTTTCCCAATAACTACTTTCTAGTCGTCCGATACTTAAAATTATTATAAGATATTCAGGAAATTGTATATAGTCAAACACAACTTTGTCACATAGGTGTATTTAATGGATAAATGGACAACTACATGTTTCGGCCCGTACTGGCCATCTTCAGGTTGTCTTAAGAGAACTGGCCACTCGAGCCCCCCACGACGCAGCCGAATTAAGGAGAAGGACGGAGAACAGGCCTCCACACAACTACGGAACCGCACACCTGCCGAGCACACCTCCACACAACTACGGAACCGCACA
>Ga0123352_10017385_pt1 | contig 11465 bp, 7 predicted proteins | sample TergutLab28metaG_FD_89700 | JGI IMG/M metagenome (GOLD analysis project Ga0123352, IMG submission 89700) | Labiotermes labralis P1 segment gut microbial communities from Petit-Saut dam, French Guiana - Lab288 P1 | ecosystem: Host-associated > Arthropoda: Insects > Digestive system > Gut ...
CATCCAGCTGGAGTGACATGTACTGTACATCCAGCTGGAGTGACGTGTACTGTACATCCAGCTGGAGTGACATGTACTATACATCCAGCTGGAGTGACATGTACTGTACATCCAGCTGGAGTGATATCTGTAGCCAGAATTTGTAGTCATATTTGTGCTCTTTATTTTGCTCTGTGCTCAGCTGTTTTCTTTGTGTCGTGTTCGCTATTCCGTTTGTTAATTTGAGTGTGTGTGTGTGTGTGCGCGCGCTTGCGTGCTGTAAGAGTCTGTTAGTGGCACAGAGACCTGGTTAGGTTTGTATGCACTTACGTGTAGGCGGCGAATCCAAGATGCAGATGAACTCTCGTAACTATATTACCTCTTGATTTGATACCAGGTATACGGCGTAAAGAAGTACAAATATATTCTGTCTGTCAGACATATGAATTTTATAAGTATGTCACTTAAGAGGAACCATAAAGAAATGTAGTTGTCGATGATTCAACTTGTATCAGCGGCCTTACTATTCAGGACTCACTCACTGTCATTCGGAACTCTTCGTTGAACCACTGACAATAATGAAGTGACAGTCTTCAAACTAATGCAGTTTATTCAAAATCCAGAAATGCTCATGGGGCAAAATTTGAGACGGAGAGTTTATCATTACTGGTCGCTCTGCATGAGCGGTGGGAAGCCCGCTCAATGCTATTCTATCCTATTCTGTTCCTTGTTATAGTCAAACCTATTCTTACTCACTTCTAACCGCCAGGTTGCTGTAGCAGTAAAGCGGCTGACATGAATACACGCACTGTGAAAGACGTCATTTCTGATCTCTTCAGAGTTACCTGTTAGCTCTGTTTCCTGGTTATCTTTAGTTCATCCAGGTGTATCACGATAAATACGACTCACTCACGCTACAGATGCTGATAAAGTTACTACTTGTTTTCCTCTTCCCATTTCTTTGAATTCTTTGTAAGCCATGAAGTTTAAAAGAAAGTCGTATCAGGAATCCAGAACCAACGTGTAATAGAGTTTGCACTTGTAAACGGATTTTTTTTTTAAATTTTTGTTTGGTAATAATAATTATAATTCATATTATCAAACAAAAATCATTATTATCGTTATAATTTCTCTTTTAAGTTTCCTCATCACTAATTAGCATTCTGTCTGATAGTACAAATTCAATTGCTTATCTCAAAAATGTCATATTTGATGTTCATGAATTGTATTTGATGAACAGCATACATACTTCTTGTTATAAAACGAAAAATTTGCATACAAATGTATGTGTGTGTGTGTGTATATATATATAAATATATATATATATATATATATATAATGATACAGTATTTTCTCCGACATGTTCCGGCAGTCGACTGCCATCTTTAGGTAGTTATATCAAGATGTAAAACCTGATAAAATATTCGTTTTTAGTGATAAAATACATTATTTCATAGTAAAATCGCAGCCTTTTTAAGATGTATAATAAATCGAGATGATATGTGCGTATTTAAAATTCTTAAAACTAATAACATTATTTACTGCATATTATCTTAGCTTTTATTTATGGCACTTATGGAGCAACACATACGTTGTGTCACAGTGATATCCATGACCTATTCATACGATTTCGAATGCGCTACAGTGGTGTGTGCGTGGTTAGTATTCCAACTGTTGGATATATTACTGTGTATTTCTTAAAGGAATACGTCGATATTGTTCCCTGAAAATGGCGGTCTACCGCCGAAACATGTAGGAGAAGATACTGCAACGTTGTATACATATATATATATATATATATATACATTGTACTTGCAATTGTATATGCAATTGTTGGTAGTATAATAAGAAATTTATCTTAAAGATATAGCATGGAATGATAAATGTCAACATACATTTCGGTGCAACGTTTTATAACCTTCTTTCCTTACTTTCCACCTCGTCTCGTTTTTTCGTGTTCAATTATTATTTTGCATGAGAAGAACATTTCTAATTTTGTATATCATTTCCCCATGTAGGTACTAGTAAAGGCCTGCACCGACTGCTTCGTTTCCAACACTTTTCTTATGACCTGAATTTCTAAGATTGTTTTTTGTCGTACTTGGCCGTTTAAAAGCTACTTTCCTTTACACACACAATTTTATATACAATATGATGAATATTAATTAGAAGTGTTAATTTTATTCCGTCACATATCACATAAAAATAGTTCAAATTAGATAGCGTGCGTCAATGTAAAAACCCTCTCCAAGTTTCTTGCAGCCAAATGTCAGCAGTTTTTCAGCGATGTGACGCAGTTTGCTTGCTGTAAGCCTTCATTTTACGAAATATCCCGTTTCTCTTTCACTCATCTCTCGAGTATTGAATGTGACACGGCGTGTGACCCTGTCTCGAGGCACCATTTCTTGTCTCTCAGGAGGCCGCCTGTCTACCAACCACCAACATGTTGAGTTGCCTGTCTGTCAGGCTGAGATCCCATGTTACATCTTGCAGTGACTCTGCTGGTGGCTCCCTGCAGGCTTTCTGTGTCTAAGAATTATCACCCTAGAGACACCAGTATATCTCACACTTCAACTTAGTCTAAGCTGCTACATGCAGTTTTACAAGGAAGACTGATTTAGGATTACTTGGTTTTCTGTACTGTGCCACTCGTCTATTATTCCAAAAAGACACGACATTTCTGAAAATTAATCTCTTTCCGTCTTTACATGAAGAGGTGGGTACTACCTCCTCAGTTGGTCAAGTAGAAAGAGCTATTTTCAAGCTGTAGGCTATTATATTTGACTCACGTTTGCTAGACGAAAATAAATGAGAATAAAACTTGTCCACAACAGGATCTGAAATAAAAGACAATATCTTTCATAAAATATATTTGCGTTGTGAGAACATGAAATGAAAAACTTGTCAGAGCGAGGCGGAAAAGGAAAACGTTAACACAACGTAGAAAGTGTGTCTTCTTCGTCTTCTTCTTCTTCTCCTCCTCCTCCTCCTCCTCCTCCTCCTTCTCCTTCTCCTTCTCCTCCTCCTCCCCCTCCTCCTTAATCTTCATCTTCTACTTCTCCTCCACATCCTCGTCTTCCTTCTTCTTATTAATCTTTTTCTTCTTCTTCTTCTTCTTGTTTAGTGTCATTTAAGCAAATGTTCGTAGAATACCATACAAGTGTATGAGTGATACTTAATGTTGCACACATCCCATACACTTCTTTTCTACAAACTAACTTTATTTCCAGTTACTGCACAAAGTTTAGTTTTTGTGCTCCTACACGTTTCGGCCACCTATTGTAGCCACTTGTATTTTAATCTGAATTAATTTTTAGTAATACTCTGCATCAATTGAGTGTTTTACAATACTGATATATGTACGTGTACGATGCTGTTTGTCTCTTTAAAATACTATACTTCCATGATGATGATTACAATAGGTGGCCGAAACTTGGAGGAGCGTGAGAACTAAGATTTGTGCAGTACTTGCAAACTAAACTAGCGGTTGATGGTAAATGTAAATTTACACATTTAAGTCAGAACACTTGAACGAAATAGATCACTTCGGAACCGTGGGCCCAGATTGGAGAAAAATGTTAAACTGAATACTAAAGAGATAACAATGCGTGTGGATGTGTGTCCTGTCGCACTCCGGTTGACAATAATTTGCATAGGAGATCTGTTATGAATAATCCTGTCAAGAATAGAGCATTTAATGAATAGGTACGCGACTGATAAATCACATTATCAGGTAAGACCATGATCCTATACACGTCTATGATCTGTTGTATGCGTGCTACATACCCTGCCTAGCTCATCCTCCTTGATTTTTACATCCTAAACATTCTTGTGAGCCTGAAATAAATAAAAATTTGTGAGATAATTGCCATTTGGAGCAAAAACAAACTTGTAACATGAAAGGTAACGTAAAATACAGTACACCTCGTATATAAACTAAGCAACGAATGAGCATTGCAGCTGGTCCATTAATTTTATTTTTCATTTCGTAATCAATATATTGAACTCAAAAAAAGTTGTATTGGATCATGTTATAAAGTCTGGCAAAACTGTTTCTAAACTCCATTTAACAATGCAATACCACCTGGCGCGAGAATGTTTTTGCTATCAGTGAGGTTTCGCATTATGTACCGCTGTTCTGTGCTGTCACATTGCCACTGATGTGAACCATGAACTTGGAAATGCCTTCTGCCCACTGTTACGCGGTATGTATTGCATTATTAACTCAGAAAAGAAAATCGAAATATGCAACCTTCTTTTTTATTCAGAATATCGTTTCCTTATGTCCCGGTTAACACTAAAATATATGGCGATTATATTTTATATAAAGACGTTGTTGTCAAACTTTGTTACATGACTGTACTATCACAACTAATCCAGTGTACGGGTGTACACTGGTGTTACTTGCGTTGGCCTTATATAGACCTTTAAAATGTCACTGATGTAATAAATGTATCATTCTATACTATCTTAAAACATTAGTTAATGTTTTATTCGAACTAATTGCACGATAGTAGCACTATATAATTTTTATTTTCCTATAGCCTAAAGTACTGTTATTGCTCATTTTGCTGGAATAAAATAGAAAATGTTTTTGCATGAATACGTATATGGCTAATATTAACCAAGATAGGCAATGTACTTGGCGCGTATGGGTGAGGAGAGGGGGGTGTATAGGGTCTTGGTGGGGAAACGGGAGGGAAAGAAACAACTGGGGAGACCTAGGCGTAGATGGGTGGATAATATTAGGATGGATCTCCAGGACGTGGGATGTGGGTATATGGACTGGATTGGGCTGGCCCAAAATAGAGACAGGTGGCGGACGCTTGTGAGTGCGGTAATGCACTCTCGGGTTCCGTGAAATGCGGGGAATTTCTTGACTAGCTGCAAACCAGTTAGCTGCTCAAGAAAGGCTCTGCACCATGGAGTAAGTAAGGAAGGCAATGTACGTGTAACGTAACATTGAGGCGCGTTCGCGTAGCTATGGTGTGCACACCATAGCCAGACACATTCCTAACAACGTACTCTTACACAACACGATATGCTGCCACAACACCCTGTTAATATAATGGAATTATTTTGTGAATGTTTTTAAAATGACAATAGCAAGGAACAACGTAGCTCCATGAGGATGATCTTAGGATCGAAACATGTCGGAGCGATTTTAAGTGTTTTAATGTGAAATTTTATATAGTGCATTTGTTGGTTAATAATTAAAGTGACTCTTGAAGTATGTTCTCGTCAAAACGGAGGAATATAAGAGAATTTTGTAGTTATTGTGTACCTCTGCAGCAAATCATTATTGCGTTTCCGGATGCAGACGCCAGCTCGCCATAATGGCCGGAAGCAATTTGTCGTTGAGACAGGCAATGACCACCTATATTTCTGGATGTACTGAGCCTCGATCCTTGTCAACAGAATGTTGCCTGTTGGTAGTGGCACGGATTATTGTTTCAAGTTGTCTTTCAAAAAATTTAAATGTTGCAGTCTTGCGCGTTTATCGAAGTGTGATGTTATGGTTTCCCCCAAATTTTGTAACATAGGGTGTATCTGAAATGTTTGGACAAACCTCAGGAATGAGTTCACCGCGCGCCAAAACAGGTAAATATATTCGTATTAGTGTATCTCCGCAAACAGTTGTGGAGATCCTTAAAACCCCTAGTATAGTAACTCCAACTGAAATTAAAGAAACACTCCACCAATGCATTTTTATGCCTTTAAAACCCTCACTTCAGAAAGGAGAGAAAATTGAACATTTATAAAGCATTGATTAAAAGCGGTTTATTGTATGGTGCCGAAACATGGAGACTCACAGAAAATAATAAAAGACGGGTCGAAGCAACAGAGATGGATGCCCTGAGGAGATCCTCTAGAATATCAAGAAAAGAAAAAATTAGAAATGTTACTATAAGACAACAAATTGAATTAGAGGAAACAATTATAAAAGAAATTGAACAGAACCAACTTACATGGTACAGCCATGTCCAAAGAATGGCAGAAGGAAGATTACCCAAAATAGTATTGAAGCGGATGCCGAAACAAAAGAGAGCACGAGGAAGACCGAAGAAAAACTGGACGGAAGGTATAAGGAAGGCCATGGACGAAAGAAACCTAAATGAAGGCCAGTGGGAAGATAGGATGCAGTGGAGTCTAGGTGTCGGACAACGTAGAACAACGTTTTGTAACCGACATACATACAAAACACTCACTTAGACGACATTTTGCAAACATTTCTTGTGAATTGTGACGTGATAAACAGTAAAAACCCAACAGTTATTAACTGGTAACGTGTACTGTAAAAGTGTTATGTCAGCTGTACAGAGGTTCTGATAAGTCCTTAGCCCGACCCTGGAAAGAAACAAGCTACAGCGACCAAGACTTACAACACTATACCAAGACAAACAGAGGAATATATTCCTGTTGTTTGTACGCCATGAGTATTGGTATAGTGGGTTTAGTGTTGTAAGTTTTGGTCGCTGTAACTTGTTTCCTTCCAGGGTCGGGCTAAGGACTTATCAGCACCCCTCTAAGTAAAATATTACATAGTTAAGATATTAGTTGTGTAATGTGCTTGTTCATTTAAACTCAGAAACCATGCTCTACCGGGCATATGTTTATACGACAGTTTGATTTGTTTGGATGTGAGGAAGTTGTGAAGTTTTTCCAAAGGCATTAGGTACATCCTATATATAAGAGCGTTCAATGGAGCGGTTACCTGTGTACATTAGAGTTGGCAGTGATAATTGTCAAACATATTCCATTGAATCTAATGTTTATTGGACCGTGCATCATTCTGATGACTGAAGAATAAAAAACCAACAAGATGCCACTTGATATTTTATTGTACTTCTTATAGGCTCAACATGTTTCAAACTTTACTATGCCCATCATCAGGAGCTCGCGACTCTGATGTTGTTTACCACACTGGTCGTGTCGTTCTTGGATTTTTGTATGTTCGAGGTGAGGTGCAGTTAGGCTGGAGTAGTGTCCGGGTTGCAAGCTCAAGCACAACTTGTGCTTGAGCCTAACTGCACCTCACCTCGAACATACAACAATCCAAGAACGACACGACCAGTGTAGTAAACAACATCATAGTCGCGAGCTCCTGATGATGGGCATAGTAAAGCTTGAAACGTGTTGAGTCTATAAGAAGTACAATAAAATATCAAGTGGCATCTTGTTGATTTTTTGATTCTTCAGTTATCTTCCGTTGAAATTTAAAGAGGTTTTTTATTAGTTTATATTTAAAACATTAATGGGGGAGACTGATACAATCACGCGGGGCTGACAAGTGTTGAATACAGGAAGTAACAAGGCAACGTAAAGTGGGTCTGTATTCTTACCACTCAGGCGTTACGAGTATGAGCGACAGTGTTTGTAGTAATGAACGTTACTAGAAAAGGAAGGATTTGTCTTCTTTCAAAAGTAAGTCGACAGTTCATAATTTATGTGTAGGGGAAATGTATTTGAAACAACGGTACCAAATAATAAGACAGCACAGTCTCCTGCTGTGTATACACGTCCCCAAAATATGTTATTCCTTTTCCCTCTCTTCATTAAACAAACTTTTTTTTTTTACTTTCAGCATTATATGTATCTTCTGTTTCCTCCTTTACTCCAATCAGACTATTTTCCCATCTGAACCCCGAAATATGGGACTACAAGAAGATTAAGAAGTATGGCATCACAATTCCGTTCACATTGCAACACTGTAGTTTCAGACACTTTCCGGTTGTGGGATTTGAGATTCTGTCAGCAGTGTTTCGAAACGTCGATAGCTTTCTACCAATTTATACTGCGTCATATCCCATTAAAGTTAAATAATGACCTTTATCATTGCACCATGCATTTTGTAGTTTATTTAAGTAACGAACCAATAAATGCACATATATAGTCTGTAATAATCTAAAATTTACATTAAAACACTTAAAACTCAGTGATTTACTTTGTTATATTAATTTGGTGCTGTGGCAGCATGTCGTGCCACACGCTGCCACAGCACCAAATTAATATGACGAAGTAAATGACTGAGTGTTTTAAACTGTAACTTTAGCAAGGAACAAAGTATGATCCCTGAGGATGATCGTATGATCGAAACATGTAGTAGCGTTTTAAGTGTTTTAATGTAAATTTTCATGTAAATTTTAGATTATTAAAGACTATACCCTATATGTGGATTTGTTGGTGTGTTACTTAAATAATGACATTCCAGTTGCGTTTTAGGCCTAATGCAACTTGTGGTAGAACTTGTAGCAGATCATTTTTGCATTGTGTTCACCGTTTATTGTACATTGGCTATTTGAAAACTTCGAAACATTGCATGAGCGGAAACTAATTGTTGCCAGTCATAGTCTTATGTTCTCAAGGATGATGGATAAAACTTACAAGTTACTATTTAAGTAATTATTACTGTAAAGGAATTATTAGTACTATTGTATTTTAATTTTAGGGTCTGCAGTACTTTAATGGAAGAAAGTTAACGCGAAGCTTGCCACTGATCTTGTGACAGGTGATTTTACAAAGAAATGCACAGAATTTTGTTGTATGACATTGTGACAAACACGTTCGCTCTTGTTATTACTAGAACAGTTAAGAACTCTAAGAGTTAGGGGAATGGTGCGGCTGAACCATCCCGTATTTTTCTCACGCTTCAAACTATGAAGTTTTCAACAGGCTGTCCCGATTCATTGTGAACGAAGCCCATTACAACTTAAATACGGTTTACTAGATTTAACCAAGTCTGTGAATTTCACCACATCATTCAAAATGTGTCCTTCTTTCTGATGGGCGAGCGATTTTTGTATGTGCTTGAAGACTCAGACCTCATACAGTGCACGCCGGTGACCACAAACGAGAAACTTGGATACTGAAAATTTGTTTTGTACTAAATCAGGTCTTTGTTTCCATTTGTCTTGTGATCGCCCCAACACTAACGAAAAAAATTATGAATTTCCACGTACGTGGAAAAGAAACTATTTGTAGACTGCTGTACAGTAAAAGAAAATGTTTATGTATGTATAAATATTCTCAACAGAATGTGAGAGGCCATCCTTATCGTCCGCTCATTTTTAGCCATTCCGTATCACACATTTTAACTCTTGCTCTATTGAAACAGATTCTTATGCCAGTGCTTTATTTATTTATTTACTTCTTTTCTTCTTTCTTTCTTTCGGTCTTCTATTTTTTCTTTAACTCATGGTGTATATTTTCATACAGCTAATATGCGAGAGTATATGGCGTCTAATGGTAGAATGATTGGTGCGTGATAAATTAAAAAAGATTTCAATGCAATCGGCCGTGGCGTAATGAAAGTACAGTCTTAGATTTTCTATGGGGGATTGAGAAATACTACTAGTCACTTCCCCCGATGAGATTCGAAAGGAAAGCATCCCGAATACATCAACGTACTCCGTCATAAGTATTATGAATCACTGAGAAGTATCCATGTCATTTAAATGAACCCATTAATTTACGTTTGTAAACCACCCATGACATGCCGCTCGCATTTCATTAGTTGCTTTCGCTACGGGCATCGGCCGTTATTAATCGCTGTAATGCGATTCATTACGTCATCGATAACAAGTCAACGGTGCAGTCGACAGACGGCGTTACTGTTCCGTGTTCGACATCATGGCGTCTTGATAAGTTATTCTTTCCTGTAAGAAGGCGGTTTGTATTTGCAGTGCGGTTGTAAATAGTGACACTGTGAACTAGTTCCTTGCAGTATGCTTTCGAGAAATGTTCGGTTCTGTTTTATACTGTACCCGTGTGATTTCCCAGTGACAGGTAGCGGAGTACGTGACATAATACACCGTCTGCAACGAAGAAACGGCATAGTAGGCCTAGCACGCCGTACGGGTATACTGAAGTGGATAGCAAGAAATCATAAAGGAAATTCACATTTGGGGGGTAAAGGAGGTAGTAGTCTTATTGTACATGTGCTTGTAATAGTCTTTTACGTGATTATAGTCATTTTTTGTACACAAAGATGTACTTATGATGCTGTGCCATTGCTTTGAATACTGTTGAGGACAGTGGAACTGTTAAAACATCAGTGTCTGAGAACAGTGGCTTATGAACCACTAGTGATGATGTCATAAGACAGCCTGTTTTATATACTCTAAGCTTGTGGGTCAAGAGCAGTATACTTGTGTGCTAATACACAAGTGTCACGGAACTTACTGACAGCATAAATGTAAGTAAAAGAGACTTTTTAACGTACACGTAGTATTAATGCCCTAAACATTTTTTGTGTCAATTATTAAATACACAGAAAAAAATAGGTAACTGTGTACTGGAGTCAAATCCAGTCCGTTTATAGTATAATCAAACCAAACGTATGCAGAAAACATGACAAAATCAGTTCAAGTCCAAGTGAAGTTTCCGTAAGCTCAGGCAAGATAAGGGCAAGAGCAATCTTTTAAAATTGAAATAAAACCTAATCATGCCTCACCTAGTCCCTAATGACAGGGCTGTCAAAAGGAAACCAACCCCAGTCACATGAACGCAGTTGACCTCCACTTTCCCCATTCATTTAACACCCAATTTTATGGTATCGTCCCATCTTCCACATCGTATAAGTTGTCTCATTTCTCCCTATATCTAAACCAAATATTTGTGTGAATTCCCTTTTTTCCCCTTGCATATCTATCTCCAACTCATCTGATTCTCCTATATTTGTTAGTACTGATAGTGTATATGCTTCGAGGAGCTAACTTTGTGAAGCTCTTCATTATGCATTGTTGTCTAGCCTCCCATGGCTTATACCTGTTACATTTAAATGTTTTCCTGAGCACTCAAACATCCTCAATCGATGTCTTCCCCCTAATGTGAAAGCCCAGGTTTTACATGCTACATGGAAAAGGCAGGCAACATTTTAATCTCTCCATCCTTAGTTTTGAAATAATCAGCAGGAAGACAGGTTATTGTGAACTGACTGGTGATATTACCGAATTTAATCTCTTCTTATTTTTAGCTTTGTCTTTTATATATCCCCTCCTCCACCAATTTCTCTGAAATTTCTACGGGTTTCTTGCCTTGCTTTGTTACATTGATTCCGTTCTTTGGTTCGGATTCTCCAGTATTCCAGTTATGAAGCGATTAAAGAGTAAGAGTCACGAACACGGTAAGGCCTAACAGGATTGCAAATACACCGTAAATGTTGAATAAAGAAAGACCAATTTGATGTCACTTGCTTTATTATTTCATTATTTAATGCTCAACATGTTTCGGATGTTAATACATCCATCCTCAGGAGCTCGCGACTTATTTGCTAACTTATTTCATGGGTTGTATTGCTCTGGTACGATGTGTGTTGGTATTACGTTGTGGTTTGGCTGGGGTGGTGTGGTATCCGTATGCAGGCTGAAGCATGCATACGGATACCACACCACCCCAGCCAAACCACAACGTAACACCAACACACATCGAACCAGAGCAATACAACCCATGAAATAACTCAACAAATAAGTCGCAAGCTCCTGAGG
>Ga0123352_10017386_pt1 | contig 11465 bp, 4 predicted proteins | sample TergutLab28metaG_FD_89700 | JGI IMG/M metagenome (GOLD analysis project Ga0123352, IMG submission 89700) | Labiotermes labralis P1 segment gut microbial communities from Petit-Saut dam, French Guiana - Lab288 P1 | ecosystem: Host-associated > Arthropoda: Insects > Digestive system > Gut ...
CACGGTGCAGAGTCCTTCTTGAGAAGCTAACTGGTTTGCAGCTAGTCAAGAAATTCCCCGCATTTCACGGAACCCGAAGGTTCATTACCGCACTCACAAGCGTTCGCCACCTGTCTCTATCCTGAGCCAGCTCAATCCAGTCCAGTTCTTCTCGATTTTATCACCCCCACAATATTGGGTGAGAAGTACATATCATTTAGCTCCTCGTTATGCAATCTCCTCCATTCCCCCGTTACCTCTTCCATCCTAGGTCCAAATATTCTCCTCAACACCATATTCTCAAACACCCTCAGCTTCCTTTCCTCCCGCAATGTCAGCGACCAAGTTTCACACCCATACAAAACAACAACGAAATTAAGTTTTCCATTGATTGAGAACAGTTAGATAGATGCTAGTGTATATCTTCACTTGAGGACAGGAAAAAATTCAGTTTCCTAAATGTTATGTTTTTGAGTACGAGACTATTGATCAAACCCACAAACTTAAAAATCCTAAATACTTTTCGGTGCTTTGTTGTGAATGATGTTTCGAAATATTAGTATCAGCTAATCGGAAGGTAATATTCACGATCTGAAAATCTGGAGGAAATAATAAACTGGAGTAAAAAAAACTATAATGTCTTGCTACATTTCAAACCCCTTTTTGGTTATATTTTATTAAGAGTTAAATGCATTTCAGACAGTATTATTTGATTTGGTTATATTTCGATATTAATGCGTTTCATCGGTTGGAAAGTACATACATGAACGACCTGGATTACCCTCGCACTTTTCATATTACAGTGATAAATTTTACTCGAATACCAGTGTATCGATATTTTGGGTAAGAGGAAAATTCCTCAGAGATAATATTGTTTGATATGAGAGAAGAATTCGTCACAGTACTTAAAGTTGTACATGTTCAAGCATTTCAAAATAATACCAACCTTCCCAGAAACCACAGCTAAGAAGAAGACTGATGAAGCTAAACAGGGAGCATTCAACCAGATTATAAGAAATCCACTATTTTGGAGTATTTTTCGCAATATTTATTTACATTTGCGGTTCTTGAATATTTTTAGGACAGCTATCCCTCTCCTACTCTGCTTGGTTCTTAACACCGTCCATACCAAAATAAACGACTAATACTACACAGATATTTACTAACTGGCTTGTAATTTATCACACACTTATCCTTAAATGACACGCGTTGATTCGTTATGTTGTGTGGAAAAATGTTTTAACAGCCAATGACATTGTTTTTAACACCCATAAGTGCTAACCACTTTCTACTGGGGGGGGGGGGGCTAATGTTATACACCAAGCCGGGTAGTTCTCACACTGCTAATTGGACACATTGCGAGGGCTCTATTTGTCTCCACTTTCTAATATGTTGGTTCTACGGCAGCATCAATTGTTTTGTATGATAAATACACTAAATACGGTTTGTTCAAAAATTGCTGTCATGGATTCGGAAGAAAGTTTCTTGATGAGAATTTTGCAAACAGAAGAGCAATTTACAGTTAGGTGAAAAGAGCCTGACCTGACCAACAGACTGGATTTTGTGCAGCAACAGAACACCCACAAGACTTGTAGTACCTGAGGAAGAACTTAACGAAATTGATGCTACATTGGAGACATCTAAAAAAAAAATAATCGTTTCGATTTGCACAAATAACGGCAGTGTTTGTGACGTCAGTACGACATGCAACAAAACTGGTGCAATCGTATCCATAAGAAATAACTGTGCTGTTGTACAGATCGTAAAGCAAGACGGAATTTTATGAATTGGTATCTTTATGGGGTGCTTGCTGTAGAAATATATTCTCATTCCTTTCTTTAGCTACAAAGCCTTGTGTCACCTCATTGGACACGTATTTTCAGATATCAGGTTTCCCACCTTAACTCACGAAGAGCCGGTACGTAATGTTGAGTTTATTATGTGTGTGTGTGTGTGTGCGTGCGTGCAATGACGCGTACTATGGGTGCAGCTAGGTTTATTGCTTTTTTCATTCCGACACCGTAAAATTACAACAATATTTTACGCACTTTCTCTCACAATTTTCCATAATCTGTCATTTCTCCAGCAAGATACTACAACGGGTCAAACCGCAATCAATTTTTTACGTTATTCAAGCAGTGTTTTGGTGACAACAATGAACAGGGGTTGTTGTCTTTTTGTTTGTAAGATATAACCACGTGTTTTTTTACTTACAGACATGTTAAAGTGTAATGTTTACAGTTACAGTCCTGGCGTTGAAGACCATCTAAATGAAATTATCCAGAATACAGTATTTTCTGTTGTTGTAGTACAGCGGCATGCAAAGGATATTTTTTGTTGACACATTTCTGCAGATGTATGAAAACCATTTCCAAAAACTTCTTTAAAGATGTTGAACACAAACTCTAATATAAACGGCAAAACATAAAACTAAAACGCGTGGACCCCGATTCACAGAAAGCTGGAACAGCAGCGATTGAATGGGTGTTCCTACCGTCAAACCTAATATTCCACGTATAGGTTGAAATGTGGTGTCATATAAAATAATTTCCCTATAAAATCTGCTACAGACTCTATTAACAGTCACATAAAGTCATATGTAACTGAAGTAGGTTCTTCCTTTAGATAGATAAATAAATAAACATTAATGACCAAGAATTTAACGATGCGGGTAAGAATTGAGTTAGTGAAAGATACCAGTTAATGTCCATAGCTTGCGGTGGTTTAGATACGAGATATCAAGGTAAAATTTACTTGCCTTTTGAATACGGGAACATAGAGAAACCGCTATATTTAATAGAATATTTGGTGTGTTGTGTAACAACACTGTATCAAATTCGTGTTAAATTGTTAAGACTATAAGCATAAGGTTGCAGTGACGGTGAGATTCAAGAGTGGGCAATATTGCCGAGTATCCGGACAATAAAATTGAATTATATGTATTACATTTTCAGTCACCGTCCTGAAATGAGAGAAAGTTTCCGTATGGAAAGAATGGAATCTGTTTTACAGAATTAGATGGAACGCTTCAGCTTTACTACTCTCCTGTTGTACTTGGACAACTAAAAAAATAAATGAATAAATAAAGTAAAATCCTTCCTTCAGGATGTACCACATCGAAGAATGTTTAGTAAGGAAATTAAGTTGTTCAGTCGATACGATGAAAATTTCATAATTACGTAACTTCCAAGTTTGTAGCGGATTTGCCGTTATTTATGCTGCGTTCAAGTGAAGTTACAGCCTAATTTTTTATGCAGCTTCTTATATGAGAATTATATTTTCTCAGACTGTTCAGAGAATTGCAAGTTATTTACTTATCATTGTCCCTTTCTGTAAGCTGATGTACAGTTCAAAGCAGAAATGCACCGTAAGTGAAATTCCAATATGTATGTTAGAATTACACTGTAATTTAAATATGTTTTCAGAAGGGTTTGTTGATTGATTTCCAGAAAATATGTTTATGCACTTAAATCTTTTTTGCTTTAACATTGCTCCAGTCTTGAAGAGAATGAGACTTCTGGACATCAGTTACCTTTCGCCGAGGTACACAAATTTCATCTATTTCCAGAATGATTTGCACACCTAAACTATTTATGTGACCCACATCTTCTCAATTACGACTTATTTACTGAAAAGTTTAAATTGATTCCATGGTCCTCTTGAATATGGAAATCAAAAATTACTACAAGATTTGCCATACGAGAATCCGATAAAAACTTTTGCCTTTGGGCGTTGCTTTCTCTTTCTGTCTCTCTCTTGTATGGAATTCCATCTGTGAGTGATCATTACTTTGATGTGTAAAGTAGCGGTCAGTTCCGTTTCGCCTCGCAACTACTTCCGGGCTATTTTATGCGTAAGTTTGTATATCTCTCTGTTGGAGTGTGGGCTGGTGACATGAATTCCAGCTGAGAATTATGTCCTACTCTACCATAACCGTGAGATAATGTAATCATCAAATGAAAGCAGGATACATGTAAAAAATATGCACAGCTTTTTTTTACAATATATTGTGTACGCCACATTCTTAATCCTCTCATAACATTTTATAAATATCCACTGCTTACATTTTTTTGACTTACATAGTTTAAGCTTTGTAATCTTGGAGAAAACGTCGGAGTTTGGATTGTGATAAAGAAGTTTATTCCTGGGAGTTCACTTGAAATAAGAAAAGGTGTCTTGGAATGTTTGCCTCGTATTGCTTCTGGAACTTGAAGCACACGTTAAATTTTCTTCCTATGGAGTTAGGTATTTTTAGTATTAAAAAATACCAACACTCATTATGTGTTTTGGATACACCGTTTTAAAAACTGTAGTTTTGCGTGGTCACGGATGAGAGGCGGCTGTGTGCACGGACTGTACCGCTCTCCAGGGAACACCTCACTCGCTCGCTGCAGGCTACTGTCTCTCTGTGTCTACCCCTTCCTTCCCTTTACTGCACTGAATAAGCTAATGGATCCTGAAAGATAGGGTTTCCATGTACCCAGAGATTTTAATTGGTGGAATGGATGGGCATGGCCGATGCTTACACTAGCAATCACAATTATATCCAGACCCCACCCCCATTATCGCGTCCGGTTTAAATTTTAGCCGCGATTAATGGATTTTCAACAGTTTCTGTTTTACATTAAATAAGTTAACAAACTGAATGTCGGGAAATGTTATTAGACAGGTCACGGTGGTGAATTTTTAGTTAGAAAAACTTATTTGTGGAGATAAAAAGCAGTGTTTGTTAGCTCACGGAGGACTTACAAGGAAAGTCAGATAAATTCAATTATTTTCCTCCGCTCGGTAATAAGCTGAAGCGGTTCTATTTGAATTGTACTATTAAAAACTTGGCTCATGTCCGATTTGTATGGGAACCAACAGTTTCACAATTCAATATAAAGAACTTTGAGTGAATAAGTGAACATGGGCAATCCTGTAAGCAGGACAAAGTGGCTGCCACACACTCACTTTCTCAAACTTTGAACAAATATCGACACTCCATGTTACGAGCAACTGCCAGGTTGCATTAATTTGACTGTCGTCAGCTGTGCACTCTGAGTGCTGTCACACTGCATTTTAATGCTAGAAGTACAATGCAAATGGCATTCATCTAACTTTTAGAACGTAAGTAACCTGTAGTGATTGTCCACAGGCAGTAACATTATTTATTTGGTTACAGGTGAACAGAAATGGAAATTTCTCTGCTTCTTGTAGTATAAATGGATTTGTGTCACCTTTGTTGGACCTCCTTTGGGCAGAGACAAAAATGAAATTATGAAGCGCACTATGTTTAACGAAATCTTCGCGGTTTGTGTGGGATTGACAGCTGAAGAAGCCTTCATCCTTTGTCCTTTGTGGGAAATGTCGCGTATGGCCCCTTACATTCTCAATAATTCAGAATGTTTGTCATTTGTGTACGTATGTTCTTCGTTTTGTAGCAAAGATTTGACACTTTAATTTCAAGTCGAAATAAGAATATTAACTTTTTAAAGCCTACTGGTTACGTGATGCACCAACAAGTTTAACATTCAACAACTGTACGCTCTGCCCACACTGTATTTATGTGTTTTGTATTTATCTGAGAACGAACAGCGACTTGTGCCACTTACAGCGTAAACTGACTGGTTTGTATAACCGAATGCAAAGTGTTTACTGCGCGGTACCAACTGGGTCTTTAAATAAAGCAGTCTGCCTTTCGTCTTGAAAGTGTTAAAAAATTACAGTGTGATAAATTCCACTACGTGTTGGTGTGTAGTGGGAAAGAATATGAAGTGTCACTTATTTTTCAAACGTTGAATTGGATGGATGTGGGTGGTCAGCTGTGCGCACCAGCCATCTTTCCTCTTCGTTCATACCGTTATTCAGAGAAATTGATGAAGCTTATGGCCACCTTACACAACGAGATTTAAAAACCTCCATTATCGTAACCTTCTCTAAATCGAACCACGGCCATTCCATCACAACCATTTTCTTTACTGCGTGAGATATTATTATTATTATTATTATTATTATTATTATTATTATTTGGTATCACATTTTGTACAGGATATTCACAGTTATATACATCAAACAAACCATTATTATAATTATAATAATAATAATTATTAATGTAAGATCCTGTCTTCTCATGTCATTATTTATTTAATGACCACGTGAGGAGCAGGACAGTGAAGACTTCGGAAAATTTTGTACGTAACTAGGGCAGTTTCCCCATTTACATTTACAGTATTCCAAAGTTTGTTTTCGTGATATTTTCAGTATTTCAAAATTTGTTTTCGTGACATAGGGATTGAAAGTATCACGTGACTGAGCAACATCTTCGCCATTTAGACTCTTGGCCAGATCCGTAGAAAAAAATAAAAAATTTTTATTTCAGCACGTCTTGGACGTCCCTGTTTTTTTGTATTGATATTAATCAATTATATTAATGCTTCTTACGTAATTACAGACGCCTTTTTAAATGCGTCGGTTGTACAGCATCTTATTAGACGGGATTTGATCAAGAATGATGAATACATAAATATTTACAACGATGACCCTCGGTTGTTTACACATAAGAATTGTTCATATCAACCCTGTTATTGTTCCGAAGAAATTAAATACTTTTGTGAAGTCCGGTAGAAAAGGTTGTAATTATTTGCCCTTATTTTAACTTAAGATGATTTTAACTGTTTCTTATGATATTTCCTTCATATCATTTGGCTTGGTCAATATTAACAATGACTTACCTGCACGCTACATGTAAAGTATAGTTTCACCTGCGTCAAATCCAGCAGAAGACAGGAACACACGGATGGTAAGAATGCTATTTCTTGCTCTAACCGAATGCTGTTAACTTCCGTTTCCCTACATCCATGCAGTCATTAGGCCGTCCCGAGACGACAGACGAATAGTCAGTCGCCTTTTGGAGCGAGGCGATATCTATGTCTCTCGGGAGCTCATTGCACACCCACTCGGGTTACCTTGCATGTCGATTTGTCACCCTCTCTACCCTCTGTGCCCCCTGTCGTTCTGCAATGGTGCTGATGTCATGAATGATACGTGTGACAAGGTTCCTAGCGTTTGCACTCGTCATGAAATTTTAAGCAATGCTTTCCGCCTGCTATATATAGGATATGTATGTATATCGATGGACAGCATTGTGTTGTTTGCGAAACTTTGTGCCGTGTTGCTGCTCTCTAATGTGTCACCACCCGCCTATGTTAGTTTGATTTTGGTCAGACACGCTGACTTCAAACCCCAACCCCTATTTCCACCATCACTCAACCACTCCTCCATCAACTTCATCCCCACACCCATTTCTGACGGTCCAGTATCTCTCCTGTTAGTGCAGTTTACTTGGCCACACCGAACTTCTGTTCTGGATCATGGAGCTTTCATATGCTCTTACACCAGACAAAGACTGCAATAAAAACCAGAAAAATCGTACATTTCATTTTCAAGTTATGAAAGCGTACACATTAGAAATATTCTCCATCTTCTTTTACTCGTCCCGTTTCTTCCATTCCTATCTATTCTGCGTTTTCCCCATCTTCATATTTATAATCCACGTCCAGTACCATCATCGTGAACTGTTTCTTGTTTATCATTAAACCGTGAACAGGTACGAGTGTATGTGTTGTCCCCCTGTGTTAGGACCCACGCATTTTTCGGAACTTTACAGTTGGTCTGATGCTCATGCATTGAAAGAATAGCCTCATCCAAGATCATTCTCGTTAACATTTGTTACATTCGAAAGGGCTTTGATATTTCAGAATAAACAACCTTAGAATTTTTGTTTATCCACACCACAGCTATTCTGTTAGTCATTAGAAAACATTTGACTGTTTCGGCCCGACATGCGAAATGGTTTGCCGATATTTAACACTGCTTGAAAAGATATAACGTTAATCTCATGTTCAAATTTTGAGGTTTTTTTTTATGAAGTAGGAAAGGGAACGCCTTACGTGGGGACCACATTCTTTCGTTCATTCATTCATTCGTCTGTGACCTAGGATAAGCGACTAAATTGTTTGTCGGATTTTCATGAAATTTGGTATAGATTTTCTTCATAAAATGCCAAACAAGCACGAGTTTCGTGAAAATCGGCTCGCGGAAAGTCATACTCGACTTTCAGGACTAAAGTTATACTTTTTCTTTTTTACCGATTTGGAAGACACTCGGTATGGAAGGTTTATACGAACTGCCGTCAACTAACTCTGTATCTCATAAGAAATGGTGCAGTGAAAGTCATATTTTACGGATGGACGTAAATTCAAAATGTATACTTTTCACCGTGTTTTAGCACGGGGAATGATACAGGCTGGACATAAGGCACACGTGGGGGAAGTGAGAACTGTATATAGAACTGCGGTTTACAACTTTAGGAGAAAATGTTCCTTGGAAGTCCCTGCCATGGATAGGAAGACGATAATGAAAGTGTCTTGAAGAAACTGGGTGTTAATACCGGACTAGATTTATCGTTCTCTGGATATAATTCCTTAGCTTAAAGTTACACACTTCGCTCTACGGGATGATATGCTGTAGGTTGGTGAATCAAAGGCTTTTGGTATATTTCTCGGATCGTGATGTCAATTTTCAAGTACCAGTGGAATTAATACACTGAAGGAGGTATAAATTCTTATGACAAAATACTATTACTGTATGTAGTAACACTACTGGAGACACAGTATCTATCTGTCTTATTTTTATATGACAATTACTATCCTCATTCTTCAGGTAAATCATTTATAGGATTCAAATCCGCATACTGGAGCCTGATATCTTTCAAGGGACAGTGAGAAGGTGATGCGTGTTGCGTGTTGCAGCAGTGCTAGCGGGTTGCCTATCAGCAGGGGTACAGTGCTGTCGCTGACATGTCCTGAATCTGAAAGCCTGCGGGGGGTGGAAGGGCGTCAGGGAGCCTCACCAGTACAATGTCCACGATAACGGAAGTTGAAATAGGAAGGGAAGGAGTGGGATGCAATATATAAGCAACTTGATCTCGATGGTGATTTGTTAGAACGTACAGCATTAATTGTTGTCTGCTGCAACTGGACTATGTAGGTATTATATGGAATCTGCGAGGCGGCTGAAAAGAAAGCTATTGTGCATTTCTTTTGGATCAAGGCTAAGGATTCTTTACACAATCTTTTCAAATAATTTCGGAACTTATTTTTTACCGCCATGTTGATCTTGTAAACATTCCTTATCTCTTCGCTGATAGAATATCAGTTGTATGGCGTGCCGTGCTTTGCTGTGAATTTTATTTTTTGACTTCTCTTATCACAAGTGGAACATTAAGCCTCATTACTTGCGAAGGTCACGTCCGAAAGTGTGGTGTTGTTAAAAAAAAGTGTTCCCGTATCGGTTACTTCCTACCGTGACTGTGAGTGATTGATGGTGATGAACGGTGCTACATCGTATGCTGCATGTGTTTATTTAACTAATGTAACAAAATGCAGTAATCAATTAAATTAGTCGAACACTGGAGGAATACTGAAGAACTTAATACAGAACGAATTTTTACGTGATTAAATGGATTCCGAACGGGATTTTGAGAATGGGATATCTGAGCACTAGGATTATACGCTAATCCGTCAGTCTTGCCAGCCGGTGGCTTGAGAAACAGAGGAACGTTTATCTGTGGGAAGAACATGTCTACGTCTGCGGTCATCGGTGGTGTGACTGAGGTACATACGTACGTACACACTCACATACACTTGCACATATAAAGAGCGCAGAAAAATTAATGATTATGATTTTTGAACCACCTTATGCCTCTCGATTTTTAACATTTGCGTCCGAGATTCTCTTACTTGTCACATGGGTCAAAACGTGTGCAGAAAATAACAATTTTCATTACCGACCGGCTCCCCTTCCTCTCGGAGGTTTTTGAGTTTTTTTTTACTCGGTTCCTACACTGTAATAACTGGTTAAGATCTTGCAGGAGACATACATTGTCTCAAAAGTCACTGTCCATAATCATCCTCTATTCGTTTTATTATACATAAGAAGCGTGGTTGATAAGATGCCATTAAATAACTACGGTGTTATATATTTTGATATTTTATATTTTTTTATGTAAAGTACAAATACACTGAGCTATCCGACGCTTGTGAAAGAGTGCTGTAGGCTAAAGAATCTGAATATTACCAACGGTTTGAAGTAATGCCTTGATTAGTATATTCTGTTCACCAGTGAGGCGTTTCTGGTAAAGCCGAAGTCCAAGTAAGCTACTCATATGATCTGTGGTTAGGATATGTTGCAATAGAAAAGTGCTGGAAGATGCCACGACATGTTGTATTCTTGACTTTTCAGTACTTATAATCAACTAAGGGGATAAAATCGAGGGAAATACACAAAGAAGTGTTCTGAGTTGAGATAAGGCAGTGCATGCACAATAGTTAACTTGCTTTATCGGGGAGATACTTCATCGTATGACATTTCAGCTTCCATCAAGAGATCCTTTAACTTATGCCTGTAGCCCAGTGTTCTTAGTTAGGAACGTTGTTACTGGCTTTGAAACAACTGCTATTTCATTGAATGTGAAAACGTTGTTCTTTTTATGAAGCGGGAAGAGTTTAGTACAGGAAAATCGCCGTCTGTTTCCAGATATTTTTCTTATTCCAGTTACTAGGTCTTCCAGGAAGCAACCCCAGAAATATGTAAGAGTAAAATCGATAAAATATTCTCGGGCGAATACACTTCTCAAAACTTCTTTAAATACCAGTGGTTCGGAGGTTTACCAACAGATATCAGATCGAAGGTGTGAGTGATGACCGCTCAAAGTGACCCCACTTCTAGTTGGCAGCGCTGCTTACGTACTTCCCCGGAAAGCTGGTTTTTCACCACAATGTGATGCGGAAAACTGACAGTGAGGATTCTGTGATGCCAGCAATATTGCTTTACTATTTCACAATTCTCTAAACACTGTGTTTGACTCGTATAAATAGTCTGTACAGTTGAATACTCTCCATGAAATATCTCGTTAAGGAGAAATGTTCCTTCCCGCCTGAACTACTTTTGGTGTCAACGACTACCAAAAAGAAAAGGTCAGCCACCATCTCTGATCTTAAAATATAACAGTCATTCGAAACACACTATTCTCAGTAATTTAGAAAATTCCCTACCTTCTATGAAACGCGTTAAGTTTATTCCTGTAGTTATAAGAATCTGTGCTGACGACAGACAAATCCTGTCCACGCTATCATATTACGCGTATTTTACTTTAGCGTGGATTTGCCACTAAAAGTTCTGTGTCACATTTTTACATTTCGAGACTGTAAGAAGTTGTACGATCGATTAATTAACTCTGTCGGTGATCATCTGTAACTGTGACTGAAGTAGACAGGAACAAAAACATGAAGAACCCACATACACGCACATTCAGCATGAAGTGATAACGCAATGTCGATTATATTTTGTCTTCCTTTTAACTTATCCCGTTAACTCTGCTGTCACCATGAAATATTTCATTTGTTCGTTTTTGTACACACAACGAACTTATTAGTAAGCCCAGC
>Ga0123352_10017389_pt1 | contig 11463 bp, 8 predicted proteins | sample TergutLab28metaG_FD_89700 | JGI IMG/M metagenome (GOLD analysis project Ga0123352, IMG submission 89700) | Labiotermes labralis P1 segment gut microbial communities from Petit-Saut dam, French Guiana - Lab288 P1 | ecosystem: Host-associated > Arthropoda: Insects > Digestive system > Gut ...
AGACATATTAATTATTTTTTGTATACTATATATTCTATAGATATTTTTTTTTTTTTTATTTATATATATATATATATATATATATATATATATATATAATAGGTGATGTCTGCAGACATGCTGCCACATCACGTAACATATATAACGACATAATTTTACCGAATGTTTTAACATAAATATGACTTCAGTCAGGTACAGATAAAGCTCCCTGATGATGGTCATTAGAGACCGAAACATGTAGGAGCGCTATTATTGTGTATTTTACTGTACATTAAAACTTTTAACCTAGTAAGTAAATAATGCATTTGTTGGTGTGCGAACTACTACTCTCAAACGTGTCCCAGTGCCACTCTTTCAGCAACAAGATTATGCCCCATATTGACTGCTACGGGATCGATTACCTAAATGTGAATATCAATATTCTCGACTTCGAAACTATTTGGAGGTAAGCGGTCAGCCTTTTGTTGCTGCCGGTTTGCCTCCAGGGAAATACCTCCTTATAATTATTGTTCGGGAAACTCTGATGACCCGGGGTATGAACTCTGTGCAGACAAGGAACTTTTCTGCCCCAACCGCGAATGAAATGGCGATTTTTCAGCCCAGCAGCTGTATCTGATCAAGACATTACTAGGAAACCCCATTTCCTGAGCGACATGTCTGAAAATGATCCACAACATTTATACAATTAATTTCTTCTCATTCTGCGACTGTTAACCTACAGATTAAAACACATAAAAGTCTAATTTCGCCTGTTTAATTCCACGAAGTCGGTCCTAGCGCCCGCGCGGTCCAAGGCGTAGGTCTACGGCTGCTCGCCTGCTGAGATCGTGGGTTCGAATCCCACCGGGGACATGGATGTCTGTCTGCTACGAGTGTTGTGTTTTGTCAGGTAGAGGTCTCTGCGACGAGCTGATCACGCGTCCAAAGGAGTCCTACCGACTGTGATGCGTCGTTGTTTGTGATCTAGAAACCTCGTGAATGAGGAGGCCATGGCCCGCGTTGGGCCGCAGCGCCACAAAAAAACCAAGAAAATGCATATTGAAAATTTCTTTATCCCATTCACATAATTGTTCTTATTTAATATCAATAACGATAAATTTTGGAAAGAAGAACTCCAAGTACTGTAGTACTGTTTTTATTCTTACGCTCCGTCGGTCGGTCTGACAGATTTGCTCTTCATGTTTGAGTGACGCAGTGAACTGGGCGTACAGCTAATAATAGAACTCGACAATGAGTCATTAATTTCTTTAGTGATTCAGCCTGTCAGCAAGTTATTCAGTCATCCAGGCAATAATGTTTGAATTACTGAATTCGTTAGTTCATTTTCCTCTCAGTCTGTGAATGAATAAGTATATTACATCATAACTTGGCCAGTCAGGCAGTCAGTCTGTGAATTACCGACCTATTCATTCAACTGCCCTGTCAATCTACGAGTGAGTGAGTGAGTGAGGGAGTGAATGAATGAGTGGTGAAAGAGTGAGTCAATTTGAAAATTAGTTAATCAAAGAGTTCGTCGGTCAAACAACTTCTTAGTTTATCAGCCAGCATATTAATTGAGGTTGTGGTCGTCTGGTTTATGATACCGCAGAGTCTTGCGGTGGTTATCGATGTTTGGAAGGCACCAGCTATCTCCATATTTATGGCTATATATGACAGAGACAACTAGTTCCCTCGCAGGGCTGCTAAACATCTACAAGACTGCTTCGTGTCAAAACCCAGAAAGACAGTCACAGCAACGAATACCTCAAACCTCAATGTTAGTTACTTTGTTACTTTGTCTGATTTGTTTGTTTTTTTAACTTATCCGTTATTCCGTCCGTGAGACAGTGATCCTTATGGCTACTGTATGTGATTAATTATCCTGCTGTAACCTCGAACAATGTTGCCTACTCTCATGCTTAGTTTGTCTGTTGTTGTTGTTTAATTGTTGTCACTAGTGACTGTATATTATGACAAGCCTCTACAGCCCAGCCCCGGCGTCGAGCTTCCATCTCTAGAGGCTGCCTGCGCACTGGCCAGTGTCACTGTGCAATTTAGAAATGCTATCTTGTCGCACGATGTGGTTCGAGTGGAGACATTGTGGTATGTTACAGCAGGATGCAATGCGAGAAGTTAAAATTTAGTTATTTAACTAGTTATATTTATTTGTGGTTTGTTTAACGATGCTGTCAATAGGTCAGCCTTGACGGAATATAATGGTAGAGATATTGTGGAACTATTAATTTGAAGGGATTTCGATGGAAGTAGGTTTGACCTCTTACAAAATGTCCTACCACTCGCCTTGACAGGCTCAAGAAAACCACAATAACCAGCAGGCATGACCTTCGGCTTCTGAGTGGACGTTCGAAACTAGCACCTGCAGAATATGTTAATAATCTTCGCCTGAGCCAATTTGATTATTGACAATATTCGAATTTAACCCTTCAAAACACCGCGATGGCTACATCTAGTGTATATATATACGTTTTAGTACTGAACATATGAATTCTTCTAGCATGTATCTGATTACATACATTTCTCATAGTAAACGGTAACTTCCGAATGGAGTTTCAGTGATTTCTAAGGCAAAAACTGGATTTTAAATAGAGTTGTTGGGAAAGTCAAAATTCTTAAATGTATATAGAATTATTTTCCTCATTCTGAAGTGACTTTCTTAAGAATCAGCTCAATATACCCGAAACGTTCTCTTAATTGTAACACTGTCAATTACAAGTAACAACTCGGAAGTGTTCCATGTTTGATTGTAATGCTTGGTTTGCAGTTTAGTTATTCACTGATTTTATAATTCACTTATTTCAGAAACAAATGTTTTTTTCTCTAATCTTACCACTCTAAACAGCAACAAACTGAAAATGGCCTAAAATTTTACCTCCCTGCCTTCGTTAAATATTCATTATTGAGAACAACGCTCTCAACAAATTCAGGAATTACTAAGATCTGTAATTTCTCTGATGATCCAAGGGCTTCTCTGTTGACCCGCTTTCATAAAATCTTTAAAATTTGAATTCTAAATTAATTTCGAGCTAGAATGGATTATACTTTATCTACACGGCATAAAAGTACATTTGTTTGGCAACCTTCATCTTGGACACCCACTAATGAATTGCATAAAAAAATGAGGAATTTCAGGTTTTGTTCGCGAAGTAGAAAGAACTGCGCGCTACTGGGTTGTTACGCAGCGAGTAGTGGTTAGGATGAGTAATAAGGCAGAAGAGCGCTGCAACCAAAAATATTCTGCAGGGTCGGAGATATAGTATGTGGACGGACAGACGGACAAAGAGATCTCTCTCTAATTTGTGTATGCTTCGCACACATTTTGCGGAAACATAAAAAATTTACACACGAAGTCTATTGTAAGGATTTTTAAAAATATACTTATTTCTGAGAGCAGTCGAATGAGGCAGACTGAAAAGTAATAACGCTATGAATTTCAGTTAGAGAAAACGAAGCGCTCGAAAGAGTTAAGTCGGCTCATGTTGAAGTCACAAAGCGAGCTTTTACGTAAATGGTAACTGGAATTAGGAATCAGCAATGAATTTTCGGAAGAGTGTTTTATACTGGGCTGAAGCAACTGGGCAGATTGTGTTTAGCATTACACCCCAAGTAAATAAAGAGTCGCCATTTTAATTCTGTTTTTCCTCCACATCATTAAGTCTGCTTTTCAACTGCAGTAGCATATAACCATAATTTATCCCACGCCGTCACCCGTAAACACTCATACCTGAAGCTATAATCACCAAAATGTACAAAATTATGTTAGCCCTACAGTGTTCAATTAGAATTTACAAATCAGTTCTTGTGTGAAGACGTACAGAATGCAAGAACTGGAACAGAGACCGTAGCCGAAATTCTGATCACTGCATTGTAAGAAATTACTGAAGAATTTTCCAACCCTCTCACTGTTGTGACAAGTAAGTCAGTAAAATCGATGACTTCTGAACAAACCGCAGTACTTCATAGTTCCAGACAATTGCAAAGGCCATTCACAAGCGAACAATACTGGGTGGCGAACGTAAAAGAGACTCATAATTGATGTTTACACTGATAATAGCAATTCAGGACACTACTTTATTTAATTAATATGTTCAGTCAACATCCCCACGGCAAATTATACAGAATCAGCACTAATGCACAAAGCATTACATATAGTGCAGAACTTACAAATACACACACACAAAACCCAAACATAAAAAAAAAGAATAAAATTCGGTACGATATATTAAGAGGAAACGGTGGTGATGATGATGATGATAATAATAATAATAATAATAATAATAATAATACATTTACTCAGTTTTTCATTCACTTCGTAAGTCCTTCGTATTTCGAACTAGAACCTGACTGAATCACTCCTTTCCCTCTCACACCCCCACTATCGAAATATTTCACTAACATTTTCGAACAGACTTTTTCATCAAAATCGTGTAAACATTATTTCAGTCCAAACTCCACTAATACTCTAAGCGCATCGGAGCCTATTTTACTCCATAATCCGAAAAACTGCTAATCATATACACATACACGGTTCAAATGTCTCGGTTTTTGCAGAAAATGCCACGTGTCTGATTACAATCAGACACGTGGCACTATAATTATTATTATTTGTTTCATAATTTCTTCTCTCCTATTAGGTATTAGACGGCGGTCATTGGTTGTTTCGAAATAGGTAGTTTTCATATGCATAGCCGCAACTAAATTCATATCCGTCAGTCTGTCTGTCTGTCCGACTGTCTGTCTGCATGTAACAGCGCGGCTCCCACGGGACGGCTTTCTGTGGGATTTGATACTGGGGACTTCTATGAAAATCTGGCGAGAAAGTCCAAACATGGTTAAAATTGTCGATTAATTTACACAAAGAACAAAGTAAGTTTTACTGTCTCCGGCCACATTAAAGCGCCATGAAAGCGTTCCCCTGGAATGAAATGTTATCAGGCAGTTAGAACAGCCGAGAAGGTGTAAACAATATATGACCACGCCACAATATTACGTTACACGTTCATTGCTTTTCCGTTAAGGCTACTTCTTGTCCCTTCTGCTGGAAGCCCATGAGTTGCACGATTCGTGTGTAAAGACACTAAAGTATTCAAAGGTTAATTTGTTTCAGTAAATCATATTACGGATTTATCTCTCCTATATAACATATTATTTCAATATACATATTTGTGTCATTTCCTTAGTAGTTTGTTATGATTTAGTTTTTTTTTATTTCCCGAATGCCTATTAATCATCACATAAATAACAAATATGTTGAATACACTCCTATTTACGTACTAGTATTCTCATTATCATCAATCAACTTTTCACTAATTAATGATTTCATGAATCAAAGTCAACTGCAACCGAAGGTTGAAAATATATCGGCAAAATGTGCATGAGAAATGGAGAAAACAGACATATGGCTGATCCTAAATATAGTGAATATTTACAAAACATTTTGAATTCTGTTTCGAAGATCAAAGAGATGTGAAGGTACAAAGAGAGGAAAAGCGGTTTGCGGGGAAGGATGAAGGGTGTTTTACAGTTTTGGAGGAGGGAAGATTTGGAGATTTTTCGAATTCTGATCACTTGAATTCTTCAAAGCAAATCAAGTAAAAAACGTATGAATATAATGCGTAGGGTCATGTGAGTTTTAAACTCTTATAATGGATCAATTCGCACTGAATACCAAGCTTGTCCCTCACAATTCAGGAAGTTAAGAAATAAAAACACCCTGTGACAAATAACGTGAAGATTAAACTTTCAGAACTAAAGATTCAAAACTAAGTGATTTGTTTATCCCTCAAGTCCCAATTCGTGTGCATATTCAAGTAAGAGCGCTATGTAAAACATTGAATTGTATGTTTTGCTGACCGTGCATCCTGATACGACTCTGGGTAAATGACCAACTTGATACACAATTACTTTATATAATACGTTTATTATTGTGATCCTCTACATGTTTCGAGCAACTCTGTGCTCATCATCAGGAGGTTAAATTATATTAACACATCTGGTATAGCATTCTCTAAGTGACCGTCCAGTGTGCAGGTGCACGTGCACACCGGAAGTTCACCTACAGAGAATGCTATACCAGATGTTGTATTAATACAATTTAACCTCCTGATGATGAGCACAGAGTTACTCGAAACATGTAGAGGATCATAACAATAAACGTATTATATAACGTAATTGTGCATCAAGTTGGTCATTTACCCAGATTACGTAAAATCATGTCTCCCTCCTTTCAGTTTAAACCGTATCTGCATATAGATAAGGTGTACGGAATAAAAATTTTATTATTGCGTGATAAAGGACGAAAAACTAAGTGAAAATATGTTTCAATAAATTGCACACTTTGTAAATGTAGCTCATTTTCCCTCCTAGACAAAGGCAGAAGTGTGTTTCTGAAATCACAACGGCTGCTTGTGATTATATCTCCACACTTTGACCCTTGAATAATTTCAGCGATTTTCACGTAGCTTAGTGTTGTCACTATGTAAATACAGAACAACGGAACGCGGTACATTTAACTCCACTCAACCACAAAAACGGTATGGCGGGCGCGCGAACTTGGGAAGCCGAAGCGACATCCAGCAATACTTTCTAAACTGTGTCGAAATGATCATCATTGAAAAAATATGCAAATGTTTCGGCAATGATTTGTACAACTTACTCCAAAAATTCTGTGGCCTTAAAAAAATTCCATAGGCCTTAACTTGTACTGTGATACGTATTGAATAATTGTAGTAGTTCTTTTGGCGCAACAGCCCCCGGTGGGCCAGGGCCTTCTAGATCACACACAACGAGGCACCACAGTCAGTAGGACTCTTCTGAACGAGTGATTAGCTCGCCGCAGAGACCTCAACCTGACAACACACAACAGTCACAAAGGACAAACATCTATGCCCCCGTTGGGATTCAAACCTACGATCTCACCAACCAAGCGACCTCAGATCTAAGCCTTAGACCGCGCGACCACTGGGACCGACAATTATTGTAGTTACGCAAGTGAAATTTGGTCGGTATATTACCCATTGCATTGGAATTATATTTTGTAAGTCAATATCTACAAAAACTTTTCCAAAGTAGTGAGTAATCTACCTACGATGTAGTTGTAAGTCTATATATAGAACACCACGGAATAGTATCAGCAGTTAAGAGAGTAGTTATTTTGTGATAGGATGTCATATATAGTTCTGAGAGGTGGCTGGTGTAATATCGCTGTTCTGAATGTGCATACACCATGTGAGGAGAAAAGTGTGATTATTAAGACAGTTTTAATGAGTTTTTAGAAAAGGTTTTTTATTCTTTTCCTAAGTACTATGTGAAAATTCTACTAGAAGAATTTAATGCAAAGGGAGGGGGTGGAGAGAGAATATTTTCAAACCAACAATTGGGAATAAGAGTCTACATCAGAATAGTAATGATAATGGTGTTGGAATAGTAAACTTTGCTGCATCAAAAAATCTATTTCTTAGGAGCACGATGTTCCCAAATCGAAACATACACAAGTACACTTGGACCTCTACAGATGGGAAGACTCACAACCTTATTGATCTGGTAGTGATAGGAGATGGCATTCGAGTCTACTAGATATACGAAGGTGAGCTAACTGTTTTACTGATCACTATTTGGTGGTTGCAAAACTAGGGAAATATTGACAGTAAGTAAACAAGCAGCACAGCAGTTTGATGGCGAAAGATTTAATCTCAGGCAGCTAAATGAGCTGGAGGTTAGGAAAGAGTATCAGACTGAGAATACAAACAGGTTTGCAGCTTCAGATAACTTAAATGATGGCGAGGACATAAATACGGCTTGGGGAAACATGAAAGAAAATGTCAAAACCTCAGCTTCAGAGAGTCTAGATCTGCACGAATTGAAGCACCATACATCGTGGCTTGATGAAGAATGTTTAGGTTTTTTAGATCAAAGGAAGCAGGCTAAAATGCAGTGGTTACAGGATCCAAGCCAAAGCAATGTAGATAATATAAGCAATGTAAGACGTGTAGCTAGCAGATATTTCAGGATAAAAGGAATATCTGAAAGTTAAAATTGCGGAACTTGAAATTAATAATACGATTAAAAAAAAAATATAAGGGTCTAGTATAGGAGTGTTACCAGCCTAGAACTAATATAGTAGAGGATGAGAAGGGTGATTTGGTTGCAGATTCCCACAGTGTTTTGGCTAGGTGGAGGAGCCATTTCTCTCAGCTATAGCATACACATGGGGTTAGTGATGGTAGGAAAAGAGAATTACACACAGCAGAAAAACTAGTGCCTGAGCCAAGTGCCTTTGAGGTTCAGTTGGATATTTAAAAGCTAAAAAGTCACAAATCACCAGGTATTGATCAAATCCCAGCAGAATTGATTAAGGCAGGTGGTAAGACAATTCCCTATGAAATCAATAAACTTATTATTTCTATGTGGAATGAGGAGAAATTGCCTGAGGAGTGGAAGGAATCGATCATAGTACCTATCTATAAGAAAGGCGATAAAACAGATTGTAGTAATTATTGAGGCATATCATTTTTGCCAACTACGTACAAAATTTTAACCAACATCTTGCTGTCAAGGTTAAATCCATAAGCAGAGGAAATTGTTAGGGATCACCAGTGTGGATTTCGACGTAGCAGGTCAACTACTGATCATACATTCTGCATTCGTCAAATACTTGAGAAAAAATAGGAATACAACGAAGCAGTGCGTCAACTCTTTACAGAATTCAAGAAAACTTATGATTCAATTAGGAGGGAGGTCTTGTATAAGAACCTCATTGAGTTTGGTAGCCCCACGATTCTGGTAAGGTCAATACAAATGTGTCTGATTGAAACGTACAGCAGAGTCCGGGTAAGCAAGAATTTGTCTGACATGTTTTTATTAGGAATGGTTTGAAACAAGGAGATGCTTTATCACCATTGCTTTTCAACTTTGCTTTAGAATACGCCATTACGAGGGTTCTGGTAATCCAAGATGGCTTGAAATTAAAGGTACACATAATTTTCTGGTTTACGCTGATGATGTTAATATGTTGGGAGGAAGCGTGCATACTAAAAGGAAAACGTAGAAGCTTTGGTAGTCGCTCGTAAGGAGACTGGACTAGAAGTAAATGCTGACAAAACTAAGTACATGGTCATGTCTCGAGATCAGAATGCAGGACGAAGTCACAACATAAAGATTGATAATAGTTTCTTTGAAGGGGTGGAAGAATTCAAATACTTGGGAATAACTTTAAAAAATCAAAATTCTATTCAGGAGGAAATTAAGAGCAGATTGAATTCAGGGAACGCCTGCAATCATTCGGTGTATAATCTTATGTCTTCCAGTTTGTTATCAAAAAATTTAAAGATTAAGATATACAAAAGTATAATTTTGTCTGTTGTTTTGTATGGGTGTGAAAGTTTGTCGCTCACATTGAGGGAGGGACATAGGCTTAGGGTTTCTGAAAATTGGGTGTTGAGGAGAATAATTGGGCCTAAGAGGGACGAGGTAACAATGGAGTGGAGAAAACTAAATAATTAGGCGTTTAATGATCTGTACTCTTCACCCAATATTGTGCGAGTGATCAAATCTAGAAGATTGAGATGGGTGGGGCAAGTAGCACGTATGGGGAGAGGAGAGGCGTATACAGGTTTTCGTGGGAAAACCTGAGGGTAAGAGACCACTTACGAAACCCAGGCATAGATGGGAGAATAATACTAAGATGGATCTACAGGAAATGGGATGTTGAGATATGAGCTGGATCTAGCTGGTTCAGGATATGGACAGGTGGCGAGCACTTGGGAATGCGGTAATGAACTTTCGGATTCCATAAAATGGGTGGAATTTCTGGACTAGCTTAAAACCAGTTAGTTTCTCAAGAAGAACTCTGCTCCTTAGAGTAAGTAAGTAAGTAAGTAAGTAAATTAAGCAAGTAATAAGTATATCTACAAGTATGGCAGCCATGCGAATTTTCCTGAGATTACACATTTAACGTACATACCGAATACGTAAATAAATACATATTCAAAAAGGCAGGCAATATAAGTACATACTTAATATTGAGGTGCTTTCGCTTAACCATTATTTCTGTGTAAAAGCACGAAGTGTTACACGTTCTGAGTGTTTATCTGTAGCTTTCTTTATCCAGCATGCACAGCACATGCGCTGTATTATTTTGTCATCTGTGGCCAATCCGTTTCTACCAAATTTTTCCACATGTAAGAAACGGCACGATTTTTGGGGAAAAAAAGTTATTGAACATAAAATTTGTTTTATATTTTCTCTACAAATTTTGTCTGAAACATTTCTCATTGTTAAAAGAACTTAAGCGAGATATCGTCACAAACGATACAAAGATCTTTATGAAAAGTACCGGTTATTCTTGTAAGATTTTAATGAAACTTGAATTTTCTCAACAGGTTTTCGAAAAATAACAATCAAACTTCATGAAAATCCATCCAGTGTGAGCCAAGCTGTTCCATGCGGACGGACGGACAGACATGACGAAACCAGTAGTCGCTTTTCGCGATTTTGCGGACGCGCCTAGAAACGTGTTATGGATATTGACGCATATAAAATTAGGAATCCATACAATGTTAAAGCGTACTTTCAATCCTAAAGAACACTTCTTGTTCATACCTCTTTAATCCTATATGTCAGTAATGAACTGATGAGGCGACAAACGTAAATTCTGCACAGCCTCCATAACTGTTCTGGGTGTCGCACAGCCTGCATGTCTACGGATGAGGAGTTTGTGTCTCGCGCGACAAAATGTCCCGAACGCGAAACTGATCATGTGTCTGTATATTCCCTCCCTATTTCATATGTCTACATCGCTCTTTTCGCCCTGTACCTCGAAATGTTGGTATTTCATACAGTCGTTTGAACTAGGAACAACAACGTTATGTTATAAGAAGGATTATATTCCTTGTTATATTACGGATAATAATGTAATGCCATGTTTTACTGTAAACAATTCTGCGTTATACTGTGAACAATACTGCCTTGTACTGTTCTTTACTATGAGCAATACTGGCTTGTGCTGTGTTTTACCGTAAATAATACCGCCTTGTACTGTTTTACTGTGAACAATACTGCATTATACTGTGTTTTACGCAGATCAATACTGCCTTACACTGTGTTGCACTGTGAGCAATACAGCCTTGTACTGTGTTTTCCTGTGAGTAACACTGCCTTATACTGTGTTTTACTATGATCAATACTGACTTGTACTGTGTTTTACTGTGAACAACACTGCCTTGTAGTGGGCCGGGTAACTCGGTCGGTAAAGCGACTGACTACGGGCTGGACGGTCCGTGATCGAATCCCTGTGGGGACGAGATTTTCCGCCCGTCCAGACCGACCCTGGGGCCCACCCAGCCTCCTGTAAAATGGGTACCGGTTCTTTCCCGGGGGGAAAGTGCGGCCGGGGCGTGTTGCTGACCACTCACCCCCTCCTAGTGCTGCGGTCATGGAAGAGTAGAGCTATACCTCTACCCACCCTCT
>Ga0123352_10017390_pt1 | contig 11463 bp, 1 predicted proteins | sample TergutLab28metaG_FD_89700 | JGI IMG/M metagenome (GOLD analysis project Ga0123352, IMG submission 89700) | Labiotermes labralis P1 segment gut microbial communities from Petit-Saut dam, French Guiana - Lab288 P1 | ecosystem: Host-associated > Arthropoda: Insects > Digestive system > Gut ...
ATATATCACTTGTTGCTATGATGGCATTGTGGTAGCATGTCTGTAATAGAATATAATATAATCTATTAGCTATTAGTTCATGTTAAAGTTACATATATCACTTGTTGCTATGATGGCATTGTGATAGCATGTCTATAATAGAATATGGTATAATCTATTAGTTATCGTCTCCATCATTCCAGGTGTAATTTAACCTGATTGTCCTAGTGTTTACTGATGTAGATCCAAATACCTGGAATGATGGAGACTATAACTAATAGATTATACCATATTCTATTATAGACACGCTACCACAATGCCATCATAGCAACAAGTGATATATGTAACCTTAGCATGAACTAATAGCTCCCTGAAGATGGTTTAAACATAAACCGAAACATGTCGGACATTTTAACTATTTTAACAAATTAAAGTTTTATAATGTCATTTAAAAAGTGTGCATGTGTTGGTGAATATATATGAATATATGTGAATATGCACGGTGAAATACTGAAAACATTTTGTTAGTACCTTCTCGTTATCTGCACCCGAAAGGGCGGGACTGACCAAGATGTGGGGAGAAACTTGGAAGTACTACATTTTTAGACCTGTGCTATTTGCCGTTGAAATCATTGTCTTGGCACATTCAGAGTCAATAAGACCTACTTATTTACATCACAGTTTTCTGCCACATGTTTCTAGGTTAATCATTTTATTCAGTTAGAAAATGTAATATTATCAACAAGAGTGGAATCAAACAAAGATTATACAATGAACATAAAACGTGTATTCTGAAATACTGCAAATAGCAATATTTTAACATATACATGTTGTATCTAAAATGCGTGGACAATTCCGAGGTGAGTTCTTTACATCAAAACAAAAAAAAAAGTAAGTATTAACAGATATCCGGAAATAAGTGGCTTTTGACTTTAATTGAAAGATTACATTTATTTAATACATTCATTATATACCATTTTATTTAAAACTGATATAATACATTTACAGTACACATTCCCATTAACTGTTGAGTTCTTACTGTTTATCAAATCTGAGTTCACAACGAATGCTCGAAATGTTCGTCAGCTGAATCGACGCACGCATGGATTCGTCTCGTCATGGACTGTCGAACTCTTTCGAAGGTCCTTGGGCGTTTTCAAATGTTTTGACAAATATCCAAGTGTGTTGGTGAAGTTACTCTTTGTTTTAAATTGGAGTTGAATCAGCAAGGATTTTTGAGTGTTACCATAGATTAAAATCTAAAGGATTGAGTCTGGGCGAAAGTGGGGGCTGTACCTTGGAACCTGCTTGCGGACATATATTGATATTAACTTTTTTACAATGTTATGGTGTGGAGAACTCACTCCTGAAGTTTTCCCAAACCTTTGAGATACGTCCTGTATTTTACAAGCGTTACAAGAGAGTATTTGGTGCATGTTAACTATTTTGAACTTAATATTTTTGCTTGTATAATGTGCATATTGCAGGAGTGTACAGATACTGCGCACAGTTCGCCATGGCGAATAATTTTCTTACGGTGGCTCCCAATATTTGTAGGTACGCAGCATGGAACTTACTTTCTGTCATCTTTCTGGCCTCTCAAATATTGAGCTCAGTCATAAATGTTCAAAAAAATTGCGTACCCTTGGCACGTTGTGTCATATATCATGTTGACCTTCTCCAGAAAATAAGCTGGGTAGCATTCCGCATATATATATATATATTATACAGGGAATATTACAGACCTAACATTTATTTGTATATCTAGTGAAATCTAAGTGACGGTATGAGATATTAAAATTTGTACGGTAGTATTTGGAGGAAAGTGACAAAGAATTTCAGCCTAATGTTTTGTATTTCTTTGGTTGTTATCCTGTAGATCTTTACTGCTCTGCGTTGTTAGACTTAATTTTGTATTTGCTTGGAATGTACCATAAATTACTTAACTTTTCTGTTAGTTGCTGGTCATTTTATCGTCTGTGATGTGGTTTTGTCACCATACGCTCTGCAATATGGCCGGTACAACAGACTTAAGTATGTATGTGGCAGGGTCTGAGGTGCTGTTTCGACAACGGGTCAGATCACACCTACAACACAGAAACATCAGGTTGTCAATAACCCTGCAACCCAATGTTGATTGCTTGGCATGAAATTACAAACGTTAAATGTGCTAGTGAACCAGTAACTTATAAGATAATACACAAAAAAGTGAGAATATAGTCAGCACTACAGATAAGGGTAATGTAAGTCCCGTAACACTACACCGGCCCCCTCCCCCCACCTAGCGCCGAGGTTAAGCATGGGTAGAGCTGTATCTCCACGTTCCCTTCTGTGCCTCCGATCTTATATTACGGGGTGACATTTACATTGAACTTATTCTGCCAGAAATTGAACCTGTATTTACACTCAACTTCAGTTGAAATTCGTTACCACTTTTCATATATTCTCATGTAAGGCTTAGTATGTATATTAATGTATTCTTATCTAGATTTCACAACGTATGTAAGCATTTTTTTCTGAAATATTTATTGTAAAATCCTTGGCTTGTTTCATTGTTTCTTTGCGTTAATGCTGTCCCTGATGACGATCTTAAAGATCGAAGTGCTCGCATGTAGCAGAAAACCATAACAGAAATAAATGTGACGTGTTCAAACTAAGTTTATTTCAATGGTATGAAACTTATTTGATATTTGTTTAAAGCTGATATGACGAAATAGGGGCGGATGACTAATAAAACGTAATCGTAAATTTGGCTGTGAGGTACAGGACATCTCCAGTTTTATTTGTTCAAATAATACGATCGCGGGTTCGAATTTCACTCATAGTGTGGCCCTATATTTGCTTTCTTATAGGCAGAGGCGTTTAATCTGAAGGAGCGGCCGTCTAAAGGTTGTGCGGAATATCTACGATTGAATATTTCGGCTTTAATTTTGAATTTGATCAATACAGTCAGCCTAATCCGTGACGAGTGCGGAAGAGGACGAACTGGAATAAAAATAATTGTAAAGTTACGTGGCAATCACGTGACACAGTATGAAGGTTACTGACTGGGACTTTTTACATCGTCCTAGTTCATCATAACCATGACACTTCGGAAATGAGTTATATTTTCATCTTTAGGACAAGAGGATATGAAGAAATTCATATTCATTATGTGTATTGGACCGTGCATCATCTTGATATTTGAATAAAGGTAGACCAACTTTGATGATACTTGCTTTATTATGTCAATTTACTGCTCAACATGTTTCGGATGTATTAACATCCGAAACATGTTGAGCAGTAAATTGACATAATAAAGCAAGTGTAATCAAAGTTGGTCTAATTTTATTCAAAAAATTCATATTCAGTTGGGCCATAGTAGATCTGCTGTCATGTCCTGGATGTATTTTCTTATGCCTGCTTTACATTACACACATATCCGGATCAGATTCACCATTTTTAGGTATTTCTTTATTTATCTTAATGTGTATATATATATGTACAATTGCTGATGTTATTTTGTGTGATTTGAAAGTTTGTTGAAACAAAAAAGTTAAAGATTATTATTGAGCCCTTGTTCTGTGGCGGATGAACAAAGCCGAAAAATAAAAGAGTCCGTAGTTTATAAATGTGTATTGAGTTCAACTTACTTTGTCGTTTAACACCGGGAATTTAATTACACATTTTAAAATCAATCTTCTTCCCTCACGGACTTGACTTCCGAATGTTAGTATTGTCGCTTCTGGATACTTTTGGAGAAACTGAACTGCGCCTTTAGAGGAGTAATAACACATCTTGTGTATTGAAATTTTAAAGTGATAGGTTGCTTTATATTCCTACAGAAATAAGCACTTACCAGTGATTTACTTTGTGTTGCGTTTGACAGCGTATATCGCAAACTTTCCGCGTGATGTTCTTCGTTGTTAACATAGGCTCTTTTTTTTTTAAATAGAACTAAATATACCTCGAGAAAAATATCTGTTGGTTAAGATTATTCCCGCAATAATGTCTACTTCGATGAGTTTTTTTTATTTGTGCTGTGAATAACACGAGGAAAAAATATACGTATATAATGCTATGAAAAATGGAAGAGTATTGAAGAATATAGAAGTGAACTGGAATAGATCGACGGTTACTAAAAAGAAAGCAAGCGTTGTTTGTTCCGAAAGTTTTTTTTATATAAATTTGTTCAGAGCAATAATACACGTACGGCAAATGGTGGGGTAGCTTGGGAAGAGACCCCTATGTGTTGTGTTGTTACATGTGTACCGCAGTATGACAGGAAACATATTACGGATTCAAAAAGAACTTCCAGAACTTGCTTTGTTCTCCAGTCTGCCAAAAGATGGAGTACAACATGCAAGCGAACGGGCTTATTAAATATTACTGTATTTTCCGATGTATAAGATGTGTGTGTGTATCTTTTTTTTTTTGGTATAACATGTGGTTTGTGACCTCAAAAGTGACACTAAGAATCATACACCTGCACTGCTTTTAGAACAAAATATTCTTTAATTTCTTCTTCCAACGACTTCAAGCTTCTTATGCACCACGAAATAAGGTACTTTAATATTACTTTCATGTGAACAGGGTGTCTGTTATAAGTGAAGAAGAATGAAGAACCACAGTCCAAACACAACTTAATCTATAAAGAACAATTATCTACATGTTTCGGCCTTATACATCCATCACCAGGCTGAATAAAGCACCATAAGTTGAAATAAACTATAATACAAGGCACTAAAAACTATCTAAGAATTAAAAACTACCAAGAACTGCGAAAAGGGACTGACGAACTTTACTGCGTAATAGAGTAACAGAACTGCCTTAGAGAAGACTGAAGCGGTTTCACTGCCAAACATCAGGTGTCACTTTCCGTAAGTCACTGCACTGTTTTAACAACGTGAAGCCCTGAAGAGAAATTCGCGGCCGTTGGTCCTTAATTTATAAGCATCGAATGAAACTTCCTTTATTTTTCTATGCTACGAAATTTAGGCTTTCGTTATTCAAAGACAGAGCAAAGTATTCCAACAAGTAACGCTTCTAATTTGCATCATGGAGGTGCCCTATTGGGATTTCGGCCCGAACACCTACTGCACTGTCTGAAGATTTTCATGCTTTTTCTCATCTTCTGCGGGTAAGTGCCGGGATGCTCTATTATATTAGGCCATTAGCCTTTTTCTCACAGTCGTTCCATTTTTGTTATTTGCCGTTAAGTGGAGCAATGTTATTCAATCTCGAGTTACGATCATTGTGAACTGAAAGTACCAGAAAGTTTAGTTCGCTCTGCACCTACCTTCACAATCAGCATAGAGTAAGCCTACTGAACCTTGTGCAGGCAACTGCGGAAAACTTTGGTTTGCAGGAGGGCAACATGAAATTCAATACACAAAGAAAAATCCATAAGTGTGTGTGTGTGTGTAATAATGTGCATGATTTTACTGTGTATTTTTCTGTACATCATCTGTAATAAAAATATAGTGATAATAGAGTAATAGATCAAATTCATAGAAAATTTAATTCACAACCTAGGCTAGGGTATCGCTATTATTAGCACAATTTTACAAACTAAATCTGTAACATAATATACCTTCATAAATACGCATCTCATTAGTTTTCAGAATTTCTTCGTCCTTCTATCTCGGTTTGACACGGAAACAATAAGAGACGTTTACTCATTTCAAATGTTTGGGTCGGCAACATAACTCGTTGTCGCCAGCAGAATGTTGCCCGCTAGGCACAGGTGGAGAAGCCCTGGCTTAGAGTGAGCACATGTTAAGGGATTTGGGTAAGTTATTCACACAGAACGGTTCTCACGACACTCGAACAAAATTCAGTTTTCTTTAAAGTGTTCGAAATGGCTATAAGGACATGAATTTGGGTCAAATTATCTTCGAATAATACCCATTTTCACTTCAGCGTCCCGTGAGATTGGCGTGACCGTTCGCGTTAACATACGGATTTAAGTATGCACAATGAATATTTTCCAGGAACGTGAGGTCTAGGCTTATATATGCGAATGAAATCCTGTTAATTATAAGAATGAAATTAGGAAGGGATTGTGATCCTGTTTCTCCAACTGCCAGTCATGGTGATAGCCATAAAGTTTTTCGGTTGTTTTAAAATGGAGGATAACATAAGCTAATCTAAGCAAATTTCAGAGGCTTCAGATGAATTGAAACCAAAATGCGAATTTAACTGCAGTATGTTAATTAATGTGCACAAGCAACATTCGAACTGGCAGAATTGGTAGTCGCTCAAATAATCAAGAAATTCGCCGTCTTTTTACGGAATCCAGAGTTTCATTGTAACGTCCCACAACTCCACCGAAGTCAGATGTATCCATTTCGAAGTCATTCAGAAATTAAAGCTGCGAGGATTAAGAGGCTGAGACACCTGTTTAGAACAGATAAATTCTACCCTCGCAGAAAACTAACGTTCATAAATGAATATGGTACCTGAAAGTTAGGACGAACCCTCCCCCCACAACCCCATACCCTGGATGGGTAGTGCTGAAGAAGACTTTAAAAGAAGTGGGGTTAACAATTGGAAAACCAAGGAAACGAACAGAATGGAGTAGATAGGCGTCGTTGGGGCGGTCAAGGTTAGAACCAGATTGTAGCACCAATATGGTGATTTCATAATATTTTCTCTTTTGCTGTGCATAAAATATTCACATTTTACGTATAGGGTGCTCTAAAATTTAAATGTACAGCTCGGCAGCCAAAGGGTAAATCCTGACTCACACTCTACTTATCTTCCTAATTTCCTCCGGGAAAGTAACTGGAGATAGGTCTACCACACAGTAGGCCAGTACTGTGCGGAAGGCCACCGTTGTTTCTGTCCACATCGCTCTTCTTTAGTCGTGATTGTTCTTTGCTTTGTCGCTCTGTAGATCCGACAATACAGCATCCTTCAAAGAGCGAAGACAAAAGAAGGTAGCTATTTTGAGGTTGTGTCTAGCGGCCATTATCGTACAGCTACACAAAATTTGGTGTTATACCTCGTGTAAACTAACACGAACATCAGAGTGAGTTCTGAGGAATGTAAACAAACGTGTTAACTTTCGTGGTGAGATCCTGAGGTAGTGCTGCTGTGTACATGCTGCGTAGATTTGCTGTGTGTGAGCAATAGAAGGTCGCGGGGTGTTGGCATGTTTAGGATTTTAGCAACCTCATTTGCATACAAGACCTGAAATAATTTTCACCTATGCTGTCTGTCTGTCTGTCTCTCTGACAGTATAACTAGTGTTCTCTGCTAATGCAGAATAAGCCCTGTCTCCCTGCTTGATAGGGTACAAGTGACTGCCAGGTTTGTGCGGTGTTGTTACTGGTTCATGTAACGCCAAGAAACATACGCCCCATTTCCTCTCCCTCACTTTCTCCTTCTGTCGTTCCAAGTTAGTTGACCTGAGTAAAGTGTAAGAATGTTCATAAAAATGTGAGTCTCTCCTACACACGCCGGCTAGGCGCGCAAGGTTTCACCATGCCGCGAAGAAGTATTTAATTCAATATTGTATGTTGAACGAATGTTGGATATTGTAAAGTAAACCGCACAATTAAATTTAAAGATACATTTATTCCATATACAGCCGATTATTTAATAGTTTCGGGGTCATTTGATTTTACATCTTGACAAGTTTATATAATACATAAGTAGGATATGGTGCTGTCGAAAGACAGAGTTTGTTAGCGAATAAAAGTGCAAAGAATTGTAGTGTTTTTTAGCACATACCAACTGACTGAGGTAAAGAGAATTACATTTGTGGTTGTGCGAGAATTGTTAGAAGTCAAATAATGTGATTTCAAGCAGACACTTGGAAGTTAAGAAGGATCATCAGAAGATATGAGACAGAAAATGCCCCCAGTGTGTAGGTGAGGAGGATGCCTTACATATATTAAGCAAAATATACAGAAATGAACAAGTGAAGAGAAGAGGTTTTATGTAGTGAATGATTGAGTCCAAACGAATATTCATCGCGCAAGAAAAACTGAACAAACAAGACGAAGTAAATATATGTTGGAAAATATTTTTGTAACATGAGCTTTAAATCCGAGAATAAAGTCAACAAGACAAAACCCTCAATGGAGGTAGTGCGGAACTACTATATTAGCAGATTGGAGAAAAGAATGAAAGTCGAAGTGTTGGTGGTAAATGTAGTAAATGCGACATCAGTAGCAACAAAGTAGATCGAATCCATTGTCAAGTAATGATATGAACACAAGAATCTGGTGTCTTGGCGGACACAGATCTATGTGAAATAATGAAGCACCGCTACTGATACGAATTAGATCATATTTTTAAGCCGTCTCTGGTGGCGGCCTATTAAGAGTGTTACTAATTTTATAATATTATTAGAGTAAACTGAAGCAATGGCAAGGTGGGTAAGGCAGTACGTTATTATTTTCTTTTCAACCCAAATAAAGCGCTTAATGCAAAGCGGCTTATTTGCATAAAGATTGCTACTGGGTGACATGTTCGCTCAATTCAGCGCTACTTCAATTTGGATACGTCTAAGTTAGGTTGCGTTTCACATTTTTTTAACAAGTTGGATAGCTGTTGCTACGTGGCAGAGTAAACGAGACAATAATTAGGTGAAATCTATGCTCACTCCATTCAGAAATATGGTGAAGTCTACCTATAGCGCCTCTCATTCCTGATCTGTATAGCAGGTAGTTTTGAGCTGTCGGCTTCAGGTTTCGGCTACTTTATTCCTGAGTAAATAATGCCACGATATCCAATGAATAGGGGAAAGGCTGGACCCCAGATTCGGTCTTGACGTTTTGGGGAATGAGAGAAAAATTATTTCTCCCTGTCGGCAGTGGAACCCAACTTCCTCGATCATCCAGCCCGTAGCATAGTCTCTGTACCTACTGTGTTAGCCATTTCCAGTAGAAATTAGATCCATTGAGAGAATCAGCTTGAGTCTGTCAGGGACACTGAGAAAATGATTCTGTACATATTTGGCTCTCAAAACACCAACTTTTTACATCCCTGCCATACGGATTAACTGTCTAACAGTATACCCTGAAGAATTGCTAATACTAGTAATAAACCTATTTTAGACTGTAATCCAGTTCGATACGTTGTCACTACTCATGAATACCACAAGATATACATAGACTACAATTAATGCTAAACTTCCCTAACATTTATGGGCTAACGTTTGTAAATCTGGTGACACAGAGGCGTCATTTCTATGAAACTACGTAGTCATGACAAGTATCTGTCGACGAAAACAAGTTAAACGTATCTAAAGATTTAAATTCGAGTCACATTCCATGTAGGGCGAGCAGCAAAGTGGTCAATGTAACAAATTACGTGCAAAGGGTGATATGTTGTAAATTAGACAGTGACGTTAAGGGAATTGCAAGAGTTGTTATGGCTTAGCAGGCAGCTGACTTACTGCGCCATCTGTTGCCCAACGATCACGTACCTTTTCCCATTTCATTGTTGGAAGTACACAGAACAATAGCTCGTAAGCTGTTGCGATTAATGTTCTGAGATACGGGGATTTACATAAATTGAAGTTAGCAGGTTCCTTGCTCTCACACTACATTTTATACTCTCTAGTTCCCCATACGCTTTCGAGATTACACAGAAAATATGTAACGCCCTTTTGGATTTATTCTTTGCTCGCCACTGTTATTCAGGCTTTCCATTGGTAAAAGGAAGACTATTTATTTATTGGTTTATTCAGCGAAGCTTTCAATAGCTCAGACTATACAGCATCGAATTTTGGCATGATTAATGCAGTGAGAATTTGAAGGATGTCAACAGGAAGCAGTCATGTCATAGTTGAAGGCACTAACCAGAATTTATCTGGATACGCTGAGGAAGGCTAGGGAGCTGAAATGACTCAGTCGGCATAATATGTGAGCTACAGATTCGATGTCCGAGGAACCATGGTTCGATTCTCTGCAGGGGCGAGATATTTTTCTTATAACGGTGCCTCAAGACCGGCCCTGGGGCCCCTATCATGAAGATGACATCTTCCCTCCATCTATTGTCGAAGTTAAGAATTAATGAGAGATAAGCCTTCATAAAGTGCGCAGGGAAACCTGCTGAGAAAAGCTGCGAAACATAGGACTGGCGTTGTCGTTTCCGAATTTTGGAAATGTGAACTTTGAATACGAAAGGGAGAAGGTGGGAAGGAATTGAAATGTTAACATATGTTTGATTTTTACCATTGAGTATTATAATACCATTGTGTGGGTTACAGACAAGTAATAAGTACAGAGGGGATTAGCTTTCTCAACGCAGAAAATGACATTGCTATATAGAGACGGGATAGAGTTACAAACACGGGTGCGTGGGGGTGGGGGTCCTCTCTAGTGTCGTGCTCTGTCGTGATGCAGGAGAAATGTCGTATTCGTGTCACCAAACAAGAGGGTGGAGTACGAGTTCAGGTCAACCCCACGCAAGGTCACGTCGCTTTAACCAGATTCAGGTCGACCCAAGCCGTACCAAGCCTTTCATCCATCATTACACAGGGTGATTCAAAAAGATAGACTCAGTTTCGTACGTAATTTACTGTTCAATGAGTCCATGTTTTTTAATCATCATGTGCGTGGCCAACTAGCTGCTCTATTACCGGGGATGCTCTGCAATTGATAACTATTCGCATGCTAAAGCTAAGAATAAAATTAAAATAGTTCCATTCTAGGAAACTGATATTATTATTTGTATTTTATGTATGTGAAAACAGAGATTAAACGTAAAATGAGACCATCGTCCTTTCAGTTATTACGACACTTTCCGTGAAGTCTTGGATGAGTTAATTTTTTTCTTACTTTTTGGGCATTAACATTTTCAACTATTCCAAATTGCATTATTTCTCTGAACGTTAGTATGCGATGTGTGTAGTTATGGAATCTACCTTTGTAAAGAATAAACTTGTAACTTGTTTACGGTAGGTGCTCTGTTTCAACCTCTGTAGAGGCACAGACTGTACTGGTTCTTCTCGGTCACTGCTGGCAACAATCACGTCCACTTCATTCCCTTCACTTTTACCGTAAGCGATCGTAATCTCACAACATTCAGCTCTGTGTAACCGCTGCAGTTGATACGTAATCTTTAAGAAACCTGCAGTGCATCTATCGACCCTGATTTTCTACGAAGCCTTCGCTATTTCACACGCAGAATGTCGTACTTTTATCTTTCCGGAATGCAATAAGGAGCGTTGTGATTGAATTCGTATAGTAATAAAAAATGTGGGCACGGTAGCTCAGTCGGTATAGCGACTGAGCTACGGGCTGGACGGTCTGGGATCGAATGCCGGTGGGGACTAAATTTTCCGCCCGTCCAGACCGGCCCTGGGGCCCACCCAGCCTCGTGTAAAATGGGTACTGGGTCTTTCCCGGGGTAAAGTGCTACCGGGGCGTGCTGCTGACCACTCACCCCCTTTCAGTGCCGCGGCCACACCGGGCCTGTAAAGGGATCACTTTACCTTTTAGTAATATAAAAATGGTGAATCGCGTGGATTTATTTCAGCATCACATG
>Ga0123352_10017391_pt1 | contig 11462 bp, 7 predicted proteins | sample TergutLab28metaG_FD_89700 | JGI IMG/M metagenome (GOLD analysis project Ga0123352, IMG submission 89700) | Labiotermes labralis P1 segment gut microbial communities from Petit-Saut dam, French Guiana - Lab288 P1 | ecosystem: Host-associated > Arthropoda: Insects > Digestive system > Gut ...
ATGCAAGCGCGCTAGATTATAATCCATCAGGTGTTCGCATAAAAAAAATACGGTCGGATACTTTTCTAACAGACCTCGTATGTCGTAGCAAATTTTATTTGTTTCGTCTCTGGTCAGCTGGTTCTACTTCCAACGTTCCAAAATTTCTTCATTTCTTCTGTAGTCAAAAGTGTGTATCGTGCTGTTCTTCTGAAAAATTTTCGTCTTCGTGTCAGTTTCTGTTCTCCTAAATGCATTCTACCTGCCCAGTCCATCTCATTCTTCATGATTCGGTCCTAATAATGTTTAAAGAGATTACAGGTAGGGTCCACCAGTCCCAGTAGACTTTTTTATCCATGAAGATTGGTGCGGTACGGCGTACCGCATCATCGGTCACCAGCTACCAACCTATGCCGCGCGGCATCGAAGAAGAGCGAAAATTTCAACCACGCCGCGTCATAAGCTAGAAATCTCACGGAGTATCCCTAAAGTTAATGAAACTTGATAAATATGGAGTTACTCCAAGCAAATCGATTATATTCTGTAATATTTATTCCCCCCCCCCATAGGGCAACAGCCCCCAGTGGGCCAGGGTCTCCTCATTATTGAGGTTTCACAATCACACTTCTTTAGACACAACACTCGGCAGGACTGCCCTGGATGAGTGATCAGCCCGATGCAGAAACCTCTACCTGACAACACAACACTCACAAGATACATGCCCAAGGCGAGATTCGAACCCACAATCCCAGCAGGCGAGCGTTCGCAGACCCACGCCTTAGACCGCGCGGCCACCTGCAATGTTGTTACTGACTGTTTGTGCAGACTTTTGAGAGCTTAGATCGTAGAGTTTGGGGGTTTAAGGAAAGCGTATGCCAAGGGCGAGGGAAGGACACTGATCGACGTAGACTTCACAGACTTTGATGACAACCTGAATTTCGGAAGGTGAGGAAGATGAAATTTCCTTATTGTATCTTCATCGTTGCACCGTGCATTTTGTAGTTTAATACATAAACAAATGCACATATATAGTCTTTAATAATCTAAAATTCACATTAAAACGAAGTAAATCACTGAGTGTTTTAAACTGTAAATCTAGGAAGGAACAAAGTGTGCTGCCTGAGGATGATCGTATGATCGAAAGATGTAGGAGCGTTTTAAGTGTTTTAATGTAAATTTTAGATTATTAAAGACTATATATGTGCATTTGTTGGTGCGTTACTGAAATTTCCCTGTTGTAGTTCAGGAGTTGAACTGCCCTTTCTGTTATGGCCTTTTCAGTTTCCAGTAATGCACAAAACGAAAACGCCTAGACAGACGGAGAATGTTGTAAAGTACGGTTTACCCCTAAATCGGGTTATAGGTAAACCTCTGTTGTGACTTCTTCAGTACTTTCAAGAAATTTTGTGTCATTAATTGCAGTCTGAGTGAGCGATCATACCCGCATTGCCTCAAGTGTTGAAGAGCCTCTTACGGCCCGAACTGTGTACGTTTTGTCCCGTTGCAACTGTTCGAGGTTAGTGAAGGGCAGGTTCGTCTTCTGAACTGTTAGGAAGGAAATGATGGCGGCCGAGTACGCACAAAGCAGCAGTACCCCCAGTGCGTACGACAGTATGTACACGAGTCGACCCGGAACTGTCAGTGGCGTTCTGGACTGACCTGCAGAAAACAAGACCGTTATCAGATTAGAGTAACAGCTAACATTTGGCAGCAGGTGTAGTAAAATGAGTCTTTGAGAAGGGGTACACAAATTTACAAAAAAAAAAAATATATATCCAAAAGCCACGTAAAAATTCTAGGTACCAGAAGTGTGACAATGACGCAAATTCCATACTGAGGACGCAAAAGTATTTGGTGCCACCGTCGCCTGGGCGACCTGGCGCCCAGGATTGCTACAGTACATCCCTGCCTTTGGGTACCTGCCCGAAGTAGAGAAGAACTCTGGTCTTTATCTCTAACCCAGCGGCTACAAATTGAGTAGCAGGTGCTCTCACAGATACCATTCGTGGGCCGTGCCGTGGTTCAGGCGATTGGTCGCCGGCTTCTCACCGCGGATGCACAGGTTCGATTACAGACCCGTCCGTGTTGGATTTATGGTTGACGAAGTAGCACTGGGGCAGGTATTTTCCGAGTACATCGGTTTTCATTTCTTATTTCAACGGTATTCCATACTCATTAATTCGTCACCGACGCAGAATAATCTTACCAATTTCAAACGTCGTTAAATAACAGACTGAAAAGTGCCTTTCGTTTTCTGAATGCAAGCGCTAGTGAACCCCAGTAATCCATAATCTCATTCAGTGTCGACAAAGTTGTAGTGAACTGAAACTAACAATTTCGATACCAATAATTGTCCAACGAGATGCAACACAAAGCAGTCTATTATTCCGCACGTTCACTCTACATGTTTCGGGTGTCAACCACGCCCATCATCAGAGTACACAAAACTGTAACTACAGCCTCCGGTACTGGCCATATTTGTTGTGCAGCTACCTCCCTCCAACATGGTCAAACTTGGCCACGTTGGAGGGAGGTAGCTGCAAAGTACCGGGGGCTGTAGTTACAGTTCTGTGTGCTCCTGATGATGAGTGTGGTTGACACCCGAAACATGTAGAGTGAACTTGCAGAATAATAAATAGACTGCTTTGTGTTGCATCTCGTTGGACAATTATTAATATAGATCAGCGGTGCACGGAACCATAAACATGAAATTTAAGAAGTTCAGACTTGCATAATCACGAAAACTGTGAATGAACTTCTCAAATGGGATTTTCATGATCGGTGCCTAAGTTAGGATTTAGGCACAAACGCATTTTGATACAAAAAACTGTTTTTAAAACATGTGAAATCGGCGTGTAGTTTACCTTGCGAGCAAAACACGGCTCCAAACGTGGCGAACACCAAATCTTGTAACCTTGTGTCTGTCCGCAGTTCCTCCCTCTGACCAGAATCGACTTGGAAGCAGATTCTGAGTGCGAGAGCCATTGTGACTGTGAAGATTACCATGAATACCCACAGCCTGGTACTCAGTGGACGCAGGAAGCTGTCCCACGACACGTCCACATCTCCTATTCGCACGAACACCTTGTAGCTGCACAGAGATTTCGCGTGCGTTTGAGATCCGCAAACCGAAGTGGGTCGTGAGGCAACATAACGTACAATAATCTTCATGTTTGCACCGTGCAACAATGATAATTAAACACTTCATTATCCAACAAATGCACAATATATAATATGTAGATACAATTAAAATTATAAAATATTTAAAAGTGCTCCAACATGTTTCGCATCACAGAGGATCCATCATCAGGGAGTCTTGTACAGTGCTTGGCTAATAGACAGTGCCTTCATATACAGTGAACTGCACACACACACACACACACAACGGGTCACAATATGCTGCCATAACACCGACCTTGTCCATCTCAACGGACACGATAGAATCATTCTTATAATTTTTAGCCAAGCACTGTACAAGACTCCCTGATGATGGATCCTCTGTGATCCGAAACATGTTGGAGCACTTTTAAATATTTTATAATTTTAATTGTATCTACATATTATATATTGTGCATTACTTGGATAATAAAGTGTTTCATGAACGTACAATAATTCCTGTGTATTCTGGGTTGTCTGTTTGTATTCAGTTTTTGCGGACCTGGTGTCTGTGTTTTTTTATCCTGGATTTTTAATGTCTGTACAGTGTACAAGACAGACGATGCACCTATAAGCATAACATCAAGGCATGTTCACATAACCGTTGTTATCATGGGAAAGCTATAAGTTACACGTTCCGAGTGTGTGTTTGTAGACTAAGGTATTCAGCATTCAATGCGCTTGCGCCATATTGTCATCTGTGGCCTGTCCGGCTGTGCAGTATTTGTCCGCATTACCTACAAACGGCGCGGTTTTCGAAAAAAAAATCAGTTATGGAACACAAAATGTGTGTTTTGGTTTTCTCTACGAATTTTATCTGAAACGTTTTTTATTCTAAGATGCAGTAAGCGAGATATTATCATACGTGTACCTGTACCGGCCTTCACGTTAAAGTACCCGTTATTCTTGTCAAATTTAAAGGAAACTCAAATCTTCTCGACAGATTTTCGAAAAGTACGGAAGTATCAAATTTGATGAAAATCCGTCCAGTGGGAGCCGAGTTGTTCCATGCAGACAGACGGAGAGATAGGACGTAGTTAATGTTTGCTTTGCGCAATTTTATGAACGCGCTTACGAAGTTTTCGGCCTTTAGCCAGAAATCCACATTTTCTGGGGATGCGTTTTTTTACCAGTAAGTCTTCATGTTACAGTTTGTTTACCCGTGCGGCGCGCCATCTTGGCACTGCGTTCGGATTGAGTATAATATTTTTAAACACATTTCTCCGTTTTGTTGTTTTTAGTCAGGGAATAGGATTTGATAACGGTTTACAGCGCCCGTGGTTTTCCTAGCTGAAGTTTCCCACAATACGCTATTTACACAATTTCCAATCGCAAACTTCGCGAATTGCTCAGAAATGTGACCAACTCCTTCGGTGAGGGATTTGCCATGTTGTGTTCGTATGTGCACCGCTTTGCTTGGTTGTCCTTCTGCAGACTGACCTGTCGCATCCTGCGAACGTACGACGACATAGACCTGTTCGTACCCACAATCCTAAATCAGCAACCACATGTACACAGGACCATGGTTCTGACGTAACGTACCGCGTGAAGTGTATCCATATTCCTCCTTCCTCTTAACCACTTTGGTGCCACGCTGCAAACTTCGATGCTTATAAAACAGTAAATGGAAAGGATTGATTAGACCATATTAGGTTGATCGTATCAAGGAGGACTATGGGCGCGGATTGTAGCACGCATGTCGGAAGTGGGAAATGTATAAACTTTATGTTCGGGAAACGTCAAGGGAAGAAAATACGTGGTAGGTTTGGCTGTAAGGTGAAGGTAATTAAATATTACATTTATGAACTTTTAAAGAAACGGAACATGAAAATGTTGCTGGGATTCTGCTGGCTCATATCAGAATTCAATGGACACAGTAATGAGCCTTCCGAGTTCTGTCACTGGGGATTTCTGGGCAAGGGGCTCTTGAGTTCTTAAAATTAAAATTAAAAATACTTATTGCAGAAATAATCATTTGTCAAATACAATATTGTGTTTGACGAATGCTTTATGCTTCTTTGTATGTTTAGCATAACTGGATAGGTTAAATGATTTTATGAACTTATGTATCGTCATATTAACCTGGCTTGGTCGTTACATTTGTGTGAAGGGCCGAAAATGACTTCTTTATGCCATGGACCCCTTGGAGGGTCTGGTAAAACCTTCGGACCCCTTCTCAAAAAAATAGATTTAAACACACAAAACAGACAGTGAAATTTATGGAAGTTAACATTTTTGGAGTCTAGAGGCCACAAATTACTCTGTTGCTTAAATTCATTATTAAATGAGAAGCAAAATTTCAGTTAGAGGTTAAGGACAATAAAGTTGCAAATTTTTTAGCTGATATCGAAAAGTGGCCTTTCTGTTCCCGAATTTGGAACAGAATATGCGGAGAAATGCACACTGCGCCTGAGTCTGTCTTTGTATAGAATGCACAACGCGTTCCGTTTGCAGAAACTTTGGAATTAAACGGTTTGCAAGATCTTACTTCGCGTAATTTTATGTTTTGCTGACCGTGCATCCTGATACAACTCTAGGTAAATGACCAGCTTGATGCACAATTACGTTATATAATACGTTTATTATTATAATCCTCTACATGTTTCGAGCAACTCTGTGCTCATCATCAGGGGGTCAAATTGTATTAATACAGCATCTGGTATAGTATTCTCTGTAAGTGACCGTCCGGTATGCATGCCGGACTTGCTCGAAAGATGTAGAGGATTATAATAATAAAAAACTTATTATATCGCGTAATTGTGCTTCAAGTTGGTTATTTACCCGGAGTCTTACTTCGCGTGTCTTGCTCATATGATGGTCTTTTTGCAGGGTAAGTGTGTTGCGACTGATCCTGCGGTCTAAGACCCAAAAACACTGTCAGATGACAATGTTTTTAGGCTGGTGGCGCAGTTGGTTGAGACACTGCCCTACAAGCCGGAAGATCGCGGGTTCGATTCCCGGTGTCACTGGGATTTTTCATTGACATAATCCTTCCGGCCGCACTGTGTTCCTGGGGTCGACACAGCCTCTAACAGAAATGAGTACCAGGAATATTTCCTGAGGATAAAGGCGGCCGGTGCATAGGGCTGACAACCTTACCACCTTCATGTGCCGATTGTCTTGAAATCTGGGAGCCTCAACCTCCTACAACCACAGGCCCTGTCCAGACCTGTAATGGGATTGCTTTACTTAGTCTAACTGCGCATACAAGAGAGATTAACGACGTACTGAAACGTTGCCACTTGCATTGAGTACAAGACTAGTCCGACGCGACTGGAGACCATGGCGACATCACACACCCCCACGTCAGCTTCGCCTCTGTTGACCATTCCAAGCACGCCGTTCCATGTGCCGTTTGCCTCCTCGTAACCCCACTGGCCGGTTGCAGGAACTAACACTTGCGACCTACAGGCGCAGACAAAACATAATTAGTGACTGCAAGTTGATCTGCCTTAGTCTTTCGTGACTCTTAGTACAGACTCTGACAGAAAAACGTAATTATCATAACCTAACGATGACAGTGGTGTACTCGTAGGGACGAAGTATGTAACAGTATGCGTTATAGTGGGGAGTTCGCTATAAGCAGGAACGAGTGAAATATAATTCTGTTGAATGCCGTTTTGCTGTTTTGTTCGCATAAGATCAAAGGGTGCTTGTCTGTAAGGGCAGCAGCCCTCCCAAAAATTTGGAGACGAGTTAAACTAAATATCAGAATAGACGTTTACATTACGAGATACGTGCTTTGATTACAAGCGTATGAATGAAATCCTTTTAAATCAAAATACTCGCAAGGGGCTTCAAGCGCTACGGAAAGCGAGAGGGCTGTGCCCTGCCCAGACGTTGCGCGCTGGGTGAGCGCGTATAGGCCGAGTGGGAGGGAGAGAGACAGCGGCAAGTAGGCCGCGGTCCGTGCTGCAACCGGTGCAGCGCAGACAGGTGTAAAGGACTTTGTGTATCTGTCTAACGTTTCGACCGCAAGAATTTTGATAAACGTTTTTACGTAGCTTTTTTCAAAGCGTTTAGTTTCAATAGTTGCAGTTTTAAGACAAACATAAACAACAACAGTGCGATATATTTTCAATGCATAAATATGTAGCAATTAACTCCTGCCAAGAAGAGTGAGATTAAGAAATTATGTCATGCAAAACCTGGTTTGGTGTTTTCACAGTCTTCATCCAGCATAATACAAACTTTTATGACAAAATATAACCCTGCTTTCTACATGAGCTGCACATAAGTGGCTGAGTGGCTATGCTCAAAGATACGCTGTAGTAGGTCTCCTGGTAAACATATAACAAACCTACCCCAGCCATATCATAAGAAAGTTCCACGAGCCGCCACTGCACGAGATTGATTTTATTGTACAACGTTCATAAATATAATGAGATTTTTTAAAGCCAGAGTGGGCTATCGTGTTACTAGCGGTCTGAATGTTACCAGCACGTTCATGATAAAGATTCAAGTCTTTTGGGATATTAGGCCTTGTCTTGTCGACGGGTAAACAATTACCGGCGTTGCGGATAGGCGTGGTGCGTCCATCTGCAGGGTTGATCCTGAAGATGGAGGCACTATGCTTCTTCGAAACGTCGTTAACTGTAGTAGTCGACAAGACATAACACCCCGGAAGACGCCTTCGTCAACACTGCTTTGAGAACCCCGAATTAGATATCTCTGACGATATTCATAATAGGCCTAAAATATGGCTGAACAGAACTCGTGTACTTCAGTGCAGTGTCAGTCACATTTTTCCATGGGAAACGCCTTAAATAACTTTTCGTATCCTGGAGATATGAAAACGTCTGCAGGGCAGGAAAAGCTGGTGGCGGGAAGCACAGTTCAGTTACGGCTAAATTGTTGTCAAGACGGTCTGTTTGTACAGAGAGGTTAGCTACATACGTGAACTTACATTGTAAGAAAAATATTGAAACTTTTTTATGTCTTAACGAGGAACATTTGGAATTTTTCGCGATTTCGCAAATTTCTATTTGTTTATTCTGTGATTTCTCGCCGAATCCTTAACGATATTTTGCGGAACCCTGGTTGGAAAACATTGCTGTGGGATGTGTAACACTGCCCTAGGATTTGTAAAACTCTCATAGGATGTGTAACACTGCCCTAGAATGTGTTAACATTGCCCTAGGATGTGTAATACTGTCCTAGAAAGTGTATCACTGCCATGGGACGTGTAACACTGTCCTAGAATGTGAAACACTGCCGTAGTATGTCCAACACTGCCCTAGAATGTGCTAACACTGTCGTAATATGTGTAACACTGCCCTAGGATTTGTAACACTGCTGTAGCGTGTTTAACACTGCCGTAGAATGTGTTAACATTGCCCTAGGATTGTAGTGCTGTCCTAGAATGTGTAACACTGCCCTAGGATGTGTAACACTCTCCTAGAATGTGAAACACTGCCGTAGTATGTCTAACACTGCCCTAGAATGTGTTGACACTGTCGTGGAATGTGTAACACTGCACTAGCATGTTTAACACTGCTGTCGGATGTGTAACACTGCCCTAGAATGTGTTGACATTTCCCTAGGATGTGTAATATTGTCCTAGAATATGTAACAATGCCCTAGGATATGTAACACTGCCCTAGAATGTGAAACACTGCTCAAGTATGTGTAACACTGCCCTAGAATTAGTAACACTGCATTCGGATGTGTAACACTGCCCTAGAATGCGTAACAGTGCACAAAGATGTGTAACACTCAGAACCAGTTGTCTATTGCACAGACTTACCGTATTTCAACATTTATATTCGGGCAATGTAAGTTTATATTACTGCATTATGGTATTATCGTGCAGGTTAGCTGAAATTCTTCCGAAACGTCGGCTCAAACATCCTACGCTGCTGTTAGAACCCAAAGGACAGTTTGAGCAACTCTCGGAGTGAAAACGTGCGAGTCTGCGTGTCTGAAACATACGTGAAGTTCAGGTGATGTTGTATCATGCCCCACAGTTGGCCGTACAAGCCACCAATCCTGTTCTTGTTGACCGAGACCAGAAATGAGTTCTGCAACACACACAACATCCAGGTCCTTAATTTCACATGACTCGCTGCTGTGTGAAATTATCCAGACTTGTCATATGTCGTAGTTACGGCGTTCGACAGTTCTACAGACATCACGTGAATTTGAGAGTCCTTTTGGTGGCTTACAATAAAAAGTTACCGCTAAACCTACATTTGTTGTGGTTCGTCGTCGCAGTTTTGGCGATCTCAGATTAAACCCCGCACCGTAACTCTCCATGTTGCTGCTTCACATCAACTTATTGTTCAAAACGTACGTGTGTTACATTTGTGCTTGTTCGCAGGACCATTGTTGCCATGGAAACACAATGGTATGTTCCCTTGGTATTGTTGCGCTACATATGTTGCTGTCAACAATAACAAATATTGAGAGAGTACTCAATTATTATACCAACTACTGCACATATATAAAATTTATAAAATTTACACATTAAAACATTAAAAACGCTCCTACATATTTCGGTCCTAAGACCAGCATGCTGCCGCAACACCCAACTTGTACAGCGAAATTAATCTGTGACTATTTCTAGCGTGACTTTAGCAAGGAATATATAGCTCCCTGATGATGGTCTTAGGACCGGAACATGTCGGAGCGTTTTTAATGTTTTAATGTGTAAATTTTATAAATTTTATATATGTGCAGTGGTTGGTGTGATAATTGAGTAACTCGACAACATGCACGGTGTAACAATAACAATTGAGAGAGCAGTCATGAAAACTCAACAGTGGGTTATTTTTGCATTGTTGAGCTTCTTGTGTCGTCAATATAAAAATTTTGGAACTATCGCCATGGAAACACAACAATGCGTTCTTTTAGTATAGTTCATAAGGTAAAAGCATCTCATGATGTTTATACCGCCTCGGGTATCTTAACGTTTACACCGAAGACAGGGATTTGACGGCGGTCTTGAGTCACCGGAACTTGGTTCTTCGCGTAAAGTGCCAGATATCTTTGCCCGATTTTAACCAAATTTGTGTTTTATCGACATTTTAATAAACGTCTCCAATATGAATTTTTCCACGAAAATCCGTCCTGTGGGGGCCCAACTGATACATGGGTACAGACGGACTGACGAAGAGACATGATGAAGCTAATAGGCGCTTTACGCGACTATATTCGAACGCGCTTAACAAGTGACGAGTCACAGTAGAACTCCACTTATCCGGATTAATTGGGACGGCGAGCCATCCGGATATGCAGAGAATCCGGCTAATTGGATTTTTCTTTGAAATTGTGCTACATTGACAGATCTCAAGTGGGAAAAAAAATTTCTACAAACGGTTGTTTGAAGCTGCGTATTTATTTACGCACAAATAAGACATTCGGGTGATGACCGTCAACTTCTACCGCTGACGAGGACTTTGGGAGTTCCTTGTCTGATTTGGGAATCCCTTCAACGCTTGGTATTTACGGTATGTACCTGCATCTAAACTTTTCGACCACGCCTGATTTGAAGTTCTAGAAGCCATAACACTGTACTGTACTTGATCCGACAAACGGTAATATCAAGGCAAGCTAGTTTTCTATAATTCTCGACAAATTTACCCGAAGGGCCAAACCGATCCGTATAACCAACTTGAGGATTAGTGGAGTTGTGCTGTATATAAATAGTCCAAACAGTGCCACTCACGTTCAGGCTTGCCGTCTTCATCACGTATCCTTCAAAGGACCTTCTGCGGTGGTATATGTAGTTCCGCGGCGGGAAGTTGAGAGGCTGGCCAAACGCTCCAAAGAGCCGAATGCGGAGCGGGGTGCCAGAAGCGACTCTGTATACCTCGAAGAGCTGCACTGATGTGTCGGCAGGCTGTGCCACCAGGAACAGTACGTCAAACCTGATGTTAGTTTCCCCCACGAATTCTTGCACGGACTGTCCGGACTCCAGAAAAGCCAGCCATACTGTGTTCTCCAGGCTGTAATCCTCGAACACCTGCGGACAATCCGAAGTGGCGAGTGGCTGAGTTTGTGAACCGTCTGGGGTAACAGCAACTAATTAAATTTCGATTTTGTAAAAAGGCGACGGAAATACCACAGATTGTAGCTACTTTGGGTCTGTAATTAATTACTTTCTTTTCGACTGCCCACAATATTAAACTGCAGGGTTTGTATTATACAGGGTGAGTCTCTCGCTGGAGGTCCCAAACTATTGTCTATAAAAAAATTATGTTATTTAGATAATGACTTGAAAATTTATATACACATACCGGGAACGATGCAAAACAGGACCTGCTCATAATCGATGCTGAAACTGGTCTCCTTTCACATCCAAGCACACTTGAATGCGTTTCTCCAAA
>Ga0123352_10017393_pt1 | contig 11461 bp, 10 predicted proteins | sample TergutLab28metaG_FD_89700 | JGI IMG/M metagenome (GOLD analysis project Ga0123352, IMG submission 89700) | Labiotermes labralis P1 segment gut microbial communities from Petit-Saut dam, French Guiana - Lab288 P1 | ecosystem: Host-associated > Arthropoda: Insects > Digestive system > Gut ...
CGCCTTTTAGGCCGTATTTTTTACGCTCTTTCATTCTGGAGTCACGTGTTAGGAAGCCTGCTTCTTTTAGTTGAGGTCTGAAGTTTTCGTCAACTAGCAGTAAAGCACGTGCGATACCGTGTCTGATAGCACCGGCTTGACCTGTAACACCGCCACCTTTTACAGTTGCTCTGATATCAACTTTTTCTGTCATATCAGTTTTGGCAAGTGGTTGGCGAACGATAAATTTAAGAGTTTCGAGACCGAAGTAATCGTCAATATCTCTGCCGTTAACTGTTATAGTGCCTGTTCCGCCGGGGAAAAGATGAACTCTGGCAACGGAGGACTTTCTTCTACCTGTACCATATAAATATGGCTTCTTACTTGTATACATTAGTTAGTACCTCCTTGTTTCCACTCTACAGGTTGTTGAGCTTCGTGTTTATGGTCTGCACCGCTGAAAGTGCGTAGACGTTTCAAAGCACCACGGTCGCGAGTGTTTTTAGACATCATACCTTTGACAGCTTGATCCATGGCAAATTCCGGCTTTGTTTCCATGATTTTTTTGTATTGAGTTGACTTCAAACCGCCAACCCATCCGCTGTGACGGCGGTAATACTTTTGTTCCAATTTCTTGCCTGTCAAAACAGCATCTTTGCAATTGAGAACAATGACAAAATCGCCGCAATCAACATTTGGAGTGTAATCAGGCTTGTGTTTACCGCGTAGAAGATTTGCAGCCTCTGTCGCTGTACGGCCGAGCGATTTTCCTGCTGCGTCAAGGATATACCACTTACGAGTGACAGTTTCCTTTCTAGCGAGTGTTGTAGACATTATGTTGACCCCTTCTTGAAAATGATTTAGTATATATAATGATTTTTGTGGTTATGTCATTTTGAGTGAAACGCAGGATCTTAAATTCTCATATTCCCAAAAAATGACGCCTACATAAGTTACCACAACGAAAATCAGATGTCAATAACAAATTTTCAAAAACATCAAGCAACACGCTGACATCTCTGTTATGCTCCTGAATGCTCGCTAATGCTCTCGAATGCTCGGAGTGCAAAATAGAATTTAGGGGCTAGAGATTAGAGACTAGGGATTACTTTTATTTAAGGGGGTTTTTATGATACAGAAGATTGCGGGGCGGGTTCGTCGGTGTATTGACGATTATAATATGATAGAGGAAGGCGAAACCGTGGCAGTGGGGGTTTCCGGTGGGAAAGACTCGCTTACGCTCCTCAATGCGCTGGCTATCATACAGAAATATCATCCTAAGCGATTTAAGCTTCATGTTGTAACACTCTCTATGGGGCTTGATGGCATGGACTTTTCGCCTATCGAAACCTTATGTAATGAACTTGAAATACCATTTACATTAAAGGAAACGCAAGCAGGGCGTATTATATTTGATGAACGCAAAGAGAAAAATCCATGCTCGCTCTGTGCGAAAATACGCCGTGGTGCGCTCGGTACTCTGCTGATTGAACTGGGCATAAAGAAAATTGCACTTGCACACCATTATGATGATGCAGTTGAAACATTCCTGCTTTCATTATTATATGAAGGGCGTATGCACTGCTTTCAGCCTGTCACATACCTCAGCCAAACGGACATTACTCAAATTCGCCCAATGCTGTACGTCGAAGAAAAAACTGTAATAAACTATGCATCGGCGGAAAAGTTGGCGATAGTTCAAAATACCTGCCCGATGAATGGAGAAAGCAAGCGAGAGGAAATAAAAACACTCATCAAGACGATGAGCGAAGATTATCCCGACCTGAAAAGCAAAATATTTGGGGCGATGAAGCGTTTGCCGCTTAATGGGTGGTAGCGATGGGGGACTATCAGGGGACGAAGAATCATCTTGCAAGCAACCACACACTAGTAACTTTTTTTGACTTTTTTGTGCATGCATGTACATATTCAAGAAGTTTGTAAAATAATATTTGCATTTTATTTAGGATAATGGTATCATTTTCGCAATACATGCGTGTATACGTTTTCCATGCGCAAATACTCAATAGAAAAGTCGGAAAATGCGCTTACAATTTGAGACGGAATTTATCTGTCGAAAAAGGTGAAAAAGTGAAAGAACAAGAGAGTTTATTGCAAATCAGGGATCTGGAAACGGCTTTCAGAATCGAAGGCAAGTACTACAACGCCGTAGATGGTGTAAACCTTGATATCATGAATAATGAGGTTTTTGCCATTGTGGGTGAAAGCGGTTGCGGTAAAACAGCTCTGGCGCTGTCAATACCCCAACTCCACAATATGAATTACACTCGTATCAGAGGCGGAATTAGCTTTGAGGGTAAAGAACTATTAGGGCTGAAAGAAAGAGAACTTAACGAAATAAGGGGCAGGGACATCTCGATGATATTCCAAGACCCTCTGACAGCCTTAAACCCTCTGCTCCGAGTTGGTGCCCAGATAGAGGAAGTCTTTAAGTACCACACTGACTATAATGCAGTCCAAAAGAGAGAACGTGCGCTCGAACTGCTGGAAGCGGTCGGCATGGTAAACCCCGCCCTCACGTACAAACAACTCCCACACGAACTGTCCGGCGGTATGCGCCAAAGGGCAATGATAGCAATTGCACTCTCGTGTAACCCCAAACTTGTCATTGCCGATGAACCTACAACTGCACTTGATGTAACAATACAAGCACAAATTCTCGACCTTATGCGTAAACTCCAAAAGGAGATGCGTTCGTCAATTGTGCTCATTACCCATGACCTCGGTGTCGTTGCGGAAATGGCGGACAGGGTTGCCATAATGTATGCCGGGCAAATTGTAGAATATAGTACAGCCGATATGATATTTAAGAACCCACTGCACCCTTACACAAGGTCTTTACTCGCATCAATTCCAAATGTCGGCGAAAACCTCGGCCGCCTCAATGCGATAAAAGGTGTCGTTCCCACACTCAGGGAAATGCCGAGAACCGGTTGTCGTTTTGCAGCACGTATACCGTGGATTCCAAAGTATTTTCACGAAGAAACACCGACGTTCCACGAAGTAGAGCCGAATCATTTTGTATTATGCAGATGTTATGAGGATTTTCACTTCGAAGGTGAAGTGTGAAAGTAACAAGCAAGGAGAGAAGACTCAAATGGCACTCTTAGAAGTTACAGATTTGAAGGTATATTACCCAATCCGCGGAGGTGTTTTCGGTGGTGTTGTTGGGCATGTTAAAGCAGTTGACGGAGTAACATTTTCTGTTGATGAGGGGCAGACTGTAGGGCTTGTCGGGGAAAGCGGCAGCGGCAAAACCACAATCGGAAAAGCAATACTTGGACTTGTGCCGATTCAAAGCGGAAGGATTCTGTTTGACGGTAAAGATATTACGAAATACATCGGAAAAAACCGTTCTGAGTACCGCAAAAGTGTTCAGATGATATTTCAGGATGTTCACTCATCTATAAATACAAAGAAAAGGGTTTTTGACGTTATAGCCGAGCCAATAAGAAATTTTGAAAAGCTTTCAAAAGCGGAAGAACAAAAAAGAGTTGATGAATTGCTTGCTATAGTCGGCATGTCTCCGCTTGATGGGCACAAGTATCCTCATGAGTTTTCCGGAGGACAACGACAGCGCATCGGTGTTGCCAGAGCAATAGCACTGAAGCCGAAACTTATCGTTGCGGACGAACCGGTTTCTGCGCTCGATTTATCCATACAAGCACAGGTTCTCAACTATATGAAAGACGTTCAAGAGGAATTGGGGCTGTCATACGTATTTATAAGTCATGATCTCGGTGTTGTTAAGCATATGTGCGAAACACTTGTAATAATGCATAATTCCCGCTTTGTCGAAGTGGGTGAGCGAAACGATATTTACAACAACCCAAAGCATATTTATACAAGAAGGCTTATAGCATCAATTCCGGACACGAACCCGGATATGAAATTAGTTAATGAAACCAAGCGTGTCGAAATCGGGATTGAATATGAAGAACAGTACAACAATTACTACATGGACGGCGGTGAGGTTTATCCGCTGAAAAAAGTAATTGGGAGCGAAACGCATTATATAGCAGTACCGTAACGGAGGATTCCATTATGTGGAAAATGATTGTCAGGCGATTCCTAATCTTAATACCGCAACTACTTTTTATTTCTATATTTGTGTTTATATTGGGAACACTTATGCCCGGCGATGCTTTAACCGGACTTGTTGACCCTACGCTTAGACCGGCTGACATACAGAGTCAGAGAGAACTCCTCGGACTGGACGATCCATTGCCTATTCGTTATGCCAACTGGATATCCGGGATTATTTTCGAGGGAGATTTTGGTCAGAGTTTTACCCACAGACGCAGCGTTACAGAAGTTATCGGTGACAGAGTAGCTAACACCTTCTGGCTCTCGCTTGTCATACTTATCCTCACATACCTTATAGCTATCCCGCTTGGCATTTTAGCCGGAAGATTCGGAGGCAAATGGCCGGATAAAGCCATAATGTTCTACGTCTTTGTTGCGCTGTCAATGCCAACGCTTGTCTTGGGGATTCTAATGATACTGACGTTTGCGTTTAACCTCGGCTGGTTCCCGGCAAGCGGCTCGGTTAATGCGATTGTTATGGCACAAGGGACAAATTGGGATATTCTTCTCAACCGGCTGCATCATATGGTACTGCCGGCAATGACAGGTGCGTTGCTCAGCACAATCGGTATAATTTTCATGTTGCGTGCCAATATAGTAGATAGAACTGCGTCAGAATATGTCAAGCTTGCCAGATCTAAAGGCGTTCCGACAAGAGTCATATTCAATAAGCACATTTTGCGTAACTCGATAATCCCTGTGACAGCCGGCATTGGCTTTGCGATTGCCGGGTTGCTCATGGGTGTATTATTTATCGAACAAATTTTCTTATATCCCGGAATGGGATCGTTGTTTTTCCAATCAATTGTAGCAAGGGATTTTGCTGTTGTTAATGCCCTCATTTTACTTTTCTCGGCACTGACAGCTGCAGGAATGCTCATATCGGATATATTGCTTACTATCGTGGACCCTCGAATACAAATCCAGTAAACAGATTCAAGATGTTGTTTGGTTAGCGTAAAAATTATCAAACATGTCATTTCAAAAACAAGCAAAGAAATTTATGCTATAACAGGAGAAGCGTCATGGCAAAAGAAAAAATAGGTGAAGTAATAAAGTCAAATAAGCCGCCGTCGTATTTTGTGAGCAAGCCTCCGTCTATATTCAAGTTATTTCTGCGTGAGTTGAGGCACGACTACTTTGCGTTGATTTCGGCTATAATCTTGTTAGGGATATTGCTTGCAATTTTTATAGGAGCACCAATCATAAATGCCCGCCATGATGTTATGTGGGTGACACCGCAGGCAGGCATGCTGCCCGTATCGCCTGAGGATTCGGGCACTATATTCGGGCTTGACCATTTGGGGCGCGACCAATTTAATTTGATCTTCGTCGCTGCGAGAAATTCTTTATTCTTAGCCTTCGGAGTCACATTTTTCTCATTCATTATCGGCTTAGCTATAGGAGTGATTTCCGGATTTTATGGCGGAAGAATCGATAACATACTGATGCGTATTACCGATACGTGGTCAATGGTGCCGTTTTTGATGATTGTTATTGTCTTGTTTGTCATATTCGGCAGGACAATCCATTTATTTATATTCTTCTTAACCATATTCACTTGGAGCGGGAGGGCAAGGCTCCTGCGTGCCGCTTCTCTTTCACAACGGCAGCTTGACTATATCAGCGCATCAAAAACGTTAGGTACGAGGAATGTTGTAATTATATTCAGGGAAATGCTGCCTAATTTGGTTGATGTAGTTGTTGCTAATTTCGTTTTAACAATGTCGGCGAATATCGGAGTCGAGACAGGGCTTTCCCTGTTGGGTTTCGGCTTGGGCTGGGATTTCCCTTCGCTTGGCACAATGATGCAAAATGCGATAAACACAACATTCTTAGTACACTTCCCATGGACATGGGCACCTGCTCTGATTCTTTGTATAGTTTTGATGCTATGCGTTAATTTTGTTGGCAATGCTCTCCAACGAGTAGCAGACCCAAGACAACGCTTTGCATAAGAAAATTTATTTTTAGGAGGAAAAGTTTGAAATGAAAACAAAAAAGATTTTAGCCCTGCTCCTCGCAGCCATCATGATTTTTACAGTTGTGGTAGCCTGCGCGGACACTGACCCGGTAACACCAGAGCAAACACCGGAGCCGGAAGCGACACCGGAACCTGAGCCGACTCCCACGCCTGAGGCACTGGTACCCGTTGTTCCACAGGATGAAGAGGACGATGACGAGGACGAGAACGGGGAAGCTGGAGCGGGTGCAATGATACACCCTGCGCTCCTCGGATTACTTGAGGAGTTTCCGCACTCAACACTCACAGCTGATGATGTGGCCATTCTCAATAGAGGCGACGAGGGTAACATTTTAAGAGTTGCTTGCGTCGGTAGCAGCACATTTATCGGACTGCTTCTAGCAACTCACGTAAGTGAATCATTTGATCAAAGTCTTAGAGGGATTCAAGATGGTGAATTGGTTGCGATTGGTCCGGACAACAGGATTACAAACAACGGCGTAGCAACGTATGAAATCGACAGAGCCGCAAACACTATCACGATGAATATGCAACAAGACCCCATCTGGCATGACGGAACACCTCTGACATTGGACGATCTGGTATTTGCATTCGAGCTCATAGGACATCCCGATTATACCGGCACTCGTTTTGGATCTTCACGCGTTGGCGATATTGTTGGCATTGAAGAGTTTCAAAGCGGCGAAGCCGATTACATTGCTGGACTTCAGCTTTCAAACAACAACCGCACGCTCGTTATTCAGTTTAAGGAAGATGCACCAATTACTCCGGATATGCAGTTTGCGGGCGGAGTATGGACAGATCCCGTTGCACGTCACTGGATAACACCTGTACTAGAAGATCCGGATTACGGTCATGCAGGACTTGAAGATCACATTCGGGCACGTGATGAAGTCCTCGGATGGGGTCCGTTCCAGATTGAATCAGTCGTAGTCGGCGAGTCTTACTTCTTTACTGCTTTTGACGACTTCTGGGCAGGCGCTCCCAAAGTGGACGGCGTGCTTGTAGAAATGGTACATCCTGAACTCATTATGGAAGCGCTCAGAGCAGGTCAGCATGACATAGCACAATTTACACCCGGCGATGTTGCTATGTACAGGCAAATTCCGCCGACCAACTTCCAACTTTTGGGTTGGCCGGCACAAAGCTATAATGTATTTAACTTCAGAATGGGCGACCAACTGGTGGATGACGATGAGAATACTTATTTCTCTCCGCTTCCTGATGATCATCCTATTATGAATCCTGCCATCCGTCGCGCCATTGCATACGCGACAGACAGAGAAACGCACGTAGAAGTGTTTTTGAATGGTCTTGGAATCCCTGCTCCTATGATTTTGCATCCGTTTAATTCATCGCTGTATATCGACATGACATTTGAAGGCTTCTCGTTTGACTTAGACAAAGCGAATCAAATCCTTGACGAAGCCGGCTTTACCGAGCGTGATGAAGAAGGCTTTAGACTTGACCTCAATGGCGAGCCGATGACACTGGTATATGGTGCGCACGATAATGCCGCAAACCAAGTATGGGTTCCAATGAATCTTCAAAATTGGAGATATGGATTGGATCTCAGAATTGAGTTGTACGGCGGAGACTTTATGGATTGGGGATTATTCCTTGATTACACGGCATTCGGCACAGCGCCTCATCCTATTGATATTTTTATAATGGGATGGAGTTCAGGCATGAGTCCGGATCCGACTTCACTATGGGGTAGCCCTGAACAAGCCGGCAACTTCAATATGCCACGATACGAGAGTCCAACATTCACAGCAATTTTTAATGATATTCTGTCAGAAAGAGCATGGGATGACGAAGAATTCTTAATGGACGCATACAGAAGATGGGCTCAAGCTTTCTACGATGAAATGCCCGGCTTTATGTACCAATGGAGCATAGACCTTATTGCAGCAAACAACCGTGTTGTCAATATCAGCCGCCTCCGTGAAGATAGCGGCAATCCGGAAGCTTTGGGTAACTGGGCTCAGAACACATGGGCAAATGGTCTTATTGCACTCACAGCTCCGGCACCGTATGTAGACGGTCAATAAACTACAGTGTGGGGCGAGGGGACGGTTCCTGCGCCCCACCAAACTACAGTGGGTGAATCAAGTTGGTTCTAAGCAACATATATGATTGCCAGATTTGTAGAATGCGCTATCATTCAAAACCAAGTTCAGCCATAAGTGCTATTTTTATACCACTTATGGCTGAGTGTTATTTCTGCAAAGATGTCTAAAAAAGATGTAGGCACTGCAATTGCTATAGTGTATACTCATGGTAGAGATAACTGCTCAGCCATAAGTGCTGTTTTTATACCACTTATGGCTGGGAGGAAAGGGATGTCGTTATGTGGGGCGAGGGGACGGTGCGCCCCACTGTAGTAAACGTTGCTGCTTGCGGCATCAATTGCAATTAAATGTTTTGTCGAGAGGGGGCACTATGGATAGCAGAAAAGCGACAATTATTTCCTTTGCCGTGATTTTTGTCATTGTTGTGGGCGTTTTCATTTTTTTGTCACGGTCAGACTCGGACATGGAAGAATACAGTGAGTCCTATATTTATGACGCAGACGATTTCTATACGCCTGAATCTGACGAACTTTATGAAAATGGTGCGCTAAATTTTACTGAATTGTCTTTAAGAGAATCGAGCCAATTTTCACCGGGTTTTTTCGGAGATTTTATTACTACACAGACAGATTATGCCCTCTATTTGTTTTCTCCCGATACAACAGCGGCCGAAAAAACAGAGCTCGTTATGCAAGCAGAGCTAATATTGTCCACTGCTCAAGATGTTTACAATATGCAGTTCTTACCCGGAATAGAAGGAAACAGAATTTACTTTGCTATTGCAGAAGGAGCAACACGGATAAATCTGCACAACGGTGATTATGCTGATGTTGTGGTAAGCATTGCCGATTCCGGTGGTGTTGGTGCATTACTTAGTTTTATGAGTAGGGGGAAACTGCCTGCGTGGCTGTGCGCAGGATTGGAGCACTATTGGCTGAGCGCGCAAGAAGTTAATGTCTTGGAAGCCGCCCCTGAAAGGGATTTAGTGGCATGGAATGAGCAACGAATAGAGAGGGGTTTACCAGACTTTGGTGATGTATGGTTTGTTCCCGGATTGATTGAAGATGATTTATCAAATGATGATGTGATATGGATAGCGTACGAATTTGTGAAATATATTTCGGAAACAGGGCAATTGGCAGAGCTCATCGCTTTATACATGAATGATGAAACCGTATGGGAAGCAGAACATAAAGTTGCAGAAGCTTGGAACACCTTTTCCGGTGTGTTAAGGAATAATGGGTATAGTGAGAAGTTTTTACTTCGATATTTATATAATTCGGCTTTGGGAAGTGACCACCTCAGTGCTCGTGCTGATAATAACAACATTGCCCTATTCAATATTCTTGGCAGACATGCCTCGCACTACTTCATATATGCAGATTGGTGGACTTTAGAACGTGCTTTGGAGTATGTAAGCGATGTAGCAAACGCAATCGAATTTTCGATTAGTTGGTTTGATGTTGCCTCTGATAATCTAAGTCTAGGCATGTTTACAGTCGTATTCCATACTGCGCGCAACTTCCTTGCGCATAGAGAGATAAGTGATATCTATGACATGCGGTTTAATTTTGATGTTAGTGATGAGCATGGATTGCATGGTTATCTTCCTTTTGTTGTCTCGAATATTGCTGAACTTATGCAACAATTTATGCATGAGGCGCAATTTGCGCGTGCTGCTTTTGGGCTCGAGCCAATAAGAATAGATTGCCCAACTACAACTGCTTTTGATCGTGTTTTGCCGGAATTGCTAAGGCTTTTGTTTATGGAAAAAATTGGAGATTCGGAATTTGGCAGACTGGTTCATGATTCAAGCTTGGAAGTGTTGCAATTATGGTCAGACTATTTCGGGCGTGACTATGTTGATATATACCGGCAGTGGGCTATAAGCGAAGATAAATTAGATATGCGAGCATTTGTAGACACCGGCGCGATCGTCAGTTTTGACGAAATGGCGCGTCTGCACCCTCATTTAATGCAAGAGCCTCAATCTGTGACACGTGAAGCAATATATTCATATATTGGGCAATATGAGGGTGCACTGGAACCTTTAGATATATCATTCCTTTGGTTTTTGTTGGATAATGGTACGAGAGAAAACTTTTTACGTGTTTGTATGGATATAAGCCTTATGGAAGAAGTGTATGGAAGAGATATAGATGAGATGACAAGAGCCTGGCTAGCCCACCTGTTTCGGTAGTGGAGCGTGGGTAGGGGTGTAGTTATGCGCCGTTGCGTGATTTCGTGCAATTGTGTCAAACTGTATTATTGTGTTGAAATTCTCGAATAATTATAGTATTATTATTACAAAATAATTGCGGAAAGGATGATTTGAATGATTATTAAGGCGTCTACAACACTACGAAATGATTATGGGAAGATATCGACGCTTGCGCATGATACAGGAGAGCCAATATATATAACCAAAAATGGCGAAGGTGATATCGTTGTTATGAGCATTGGTGCATTTGAACAACTCAAACAACTAACTATGTTAAAAGCAAGGATTTCAGTTTCTGAACAATCACTTAGAAATGGCGAGCCGACAGTCACGCTTGCGACTGCTCGCAAACGGTTAGAGGCAAAATACAATGGGTGAATATCAAGTTGAACTTACAAGCCCTGCCTGGCTCGACCTCGACAATATTTCCGATTATCATCTCAGTGAAGTTGGACCTATTTCTGCAAAAAAAATAACTGACAAGATTTTAAATGCACTTGAGCGTTTGGAAGTGTTTCCCTTTTCGTGCCCTTTGGCATCGTTTAAAGAACTTGCTGAAAGAGGGTTTCGAGTATTGGTTTGCGAAAAGTATGTCTGCATATATGAAGTTATCGGAACAACGGTCTATGTACATCACATTGTAGCAGGTGCCACGGACTATCCGACACTATTCAATTAACATCACGCCCCAGTGCGTGCAACTCTCATCATAATCGCACACTCAATGCGCTTCTTGAAAATCTCGCAACCAAGTTCATAAATGCCGTTTATGCTACCATCGGTATAATAAGCATTTGCAACACAACCGCCACTGCAATAAAACCTAGCCCAACAATCTCTGCACTCATCACGAGAATATATGCTACAGGATGAAAATTCATCTTGTAGCTTTGTATTTGTTACACCTTTCCAAACATCACCCATAATGAAATTATCGTTGCCAACAAACTGATGACAGGGGTAGAGTTCGCCCGACGGCGTGACAGCGAGATATGAACCCGCAACTCCGCAGCCCGCTAAACGCTTGTGAATGCAAGGCCCGCCCGTGAGGTCAATAGTAAAGTGATAGAAAGAAAAGCCGTTGTCGCCAGTCTC
>Ga0123352_10017395_pt1 | contig 11460 bp, 6 predicted proteins | sample TergutLab28metaG_FD_89700 | JGI IMG/M metagenome (GOLD analysis project Ga0123352, IMG submission 89700) | Labiotermes labralis P1 segment gut microbial communities from Petit-Saut dam, French Guiana - Lab288 P1 | ecosystem: Host-associated > Arthropoda: Insects > Digestive system > Gut ...
GGAGCGTTTGTAATCTTGTGTGCTTGCATGCGTGGTAATTAATTTTTTATGTGAAGAGTTTGTTAATATTTTAACGAGTCCTCTATTTTTTTTTTTTTTGTCAAAGCTTTGCAACGAACCTTTTCCAACAGTTTATAAAATATTGAGGTAAATGATTGGCATCTCTTACGCATGTGGAAATTTTAAATATGGTGGTTATGTTATGAGTGTTATCTCACAAGCAGATACAGTTTCCCCTTTACGCTTTCTTGCAGTTAATTCGATATATCACAGTGGGTACCACACTACATGTACCGCTTTATTTAACATCGAAGAGTTCATGATTTTTGGTCACATTTCTCGTAAGACTGAAAAAAATATATTTCTAGTCAATATTTCTGAAAGATCGTTGTTTTGGGAAGGCTCCCAGCTTTCTCCCATTTTAGATAAAGGTGAGCGTAGAAGATTGGTAGAATTTTTGTGAAGTTATTTTGTAATTTATGTGAAGTGATTTTATTTTGAAATGAAGTGAGTGAGTTACGGTGAAGTTCTTGGGAATAAGAGTGACATGTACATTAGGGTGACCTTATATTGAGGGTGCTTGATTATATGGTGACTATTTTATTTGGGTATATCTTGTACTGTGTTTGTTTTAACTTGTTTGGCAATGTGTGGGTGTGTGTATGTGTGGGTGTTTTGGTAATAAGTATACTTGTATTTACTGTGTTTAGTATTGTTTGTACTATGTTTTATGTATTGTTTCTTTATGTATATTTATTCTTATTTGTTTTATCTGTACTAGTGTAAGGACTACTACCACCGAGTGACAACTCAAATGCAGTGAATAATAATAATAATAATAATTGTTACGGGGTAAACGGTCAACATTATATAAACAGATTCAGTTCTTACCTCATGGAAAACGCAGTGTTCCTGCACTGGGAAAACCAGTCTGTGAATGCTGTGTAAGGTATCCATGGATGCTTACTGAGAAAATCCAACGGAAAACATAAATACACTTTACGGAAAATATTAAGAATTTGTATTGATAAACCTGGCGGTACATATACTGACATCTAGTTTTTAAGGAGTTAATTAACTTTTTCATTCAATATAATGAGGTGTGAACAGAATGTTCAGATGAAATACATGCTTCTGATTGTTAAATTAGACTGTACTCCGACGCCGTGTGGTCCCGACTATTGACGGAATAGTTAAATAACACAATACCACACCATACCGCGCGCTGAAATAATGAAAATGGTGCACGAAGGGATGTGATATCACGCATCACAAATCTCTTCTTTAATGTGTGTAACGACATGTATATTACATTAATTTAACACATGCATATTTAAACAAAACCTTCATAAAAATTTTAAACAATAACAGTGTACTCTCATTTAATAACTGACACATGAAAATTAATGCTATAAATCACAATTAAACCTGTAATTTCAACACGTCACAACACTTCCCCTATAATTCAGCTTCTGCTCTTGTAATTTGCATACCCCTCACAAGCCGTGCCGTCAAGAAAATAATACGTAGGTATCATTTTTTAACAATACACTATTTTGCTTCTTTTCTTACTATACTAATATTTGGTACATTGTTTCTTAATAAAATATCAGTGTAAGTAACACTTACCAACTTGTTACTTTCTCGTTACACGCAGTTTTCTTTTATCGCACATCAGTATAACAACTCTTACAGACGTTGGGTCCCACTTCCTGTACATACGTATTCTTACAACTAAAACACATGGCAACGGACACACTTTCATTTACATAATCGTCTTAACTTCTCCTGACATCACCCTTCGTAAATACCAGTTGTACCACTTTATATTTGAAGCTGTGTCGACATGAATTCCTGTGTATATATTTGAACAGTCTGTGAAGAATGGATATGTTTCAAGGAGACATTTTAACAACCCATATTATTCAACAACATTGTGATCATGAACGGGCTTACTTATATATTAAATAATGAACTCGTGAAACATCTTTTCAAAGCTGTATTGCCGATAGTTAACTTACACGTCGACCGTCGAAAGGAGGTGGTGAAGTTTGAGCTCTCCGACCTCCTTTGATGTATACAGTTTTTGTGCGCCGATGTAACTCTAGGGGAATGCTTCTCCAAACTTTCGAACACGCCGGGTGTTTGGGATTAGGCTTAGAAGGATTCCTAGCCGGTATAACCATTGAGACGACGGCAGTGTTATCACAACGAGAATTCCAGTTTGTACCAATTGTGGACGGACAACTTGTATTGAATTTGCCGCAAGAGTAAACAGTTGACTGTCACAAAGGCACGTCCATATTGATTCTGTAGCATTGGATCGACGAGGTACATCGCGTCAACGACATGCGGAGTAAGTCTTAAGTCTGACACGATGAGAATTAATGAGTCGTAACATAAAATCATAAAATGTTAATACAAATACCGTAAACGTTTGTTATTTTGGAGGCTCAATTGATGCACGGAGCCTTAAGTCTTCGAAGTTTTTTTGTGTTATTATTGTGAAATCCGACGCAGGCTTATGTTTTGCTGTTCTTCTTGAATGTTGTGTAGTCATACTGGAGAAAGAGGCAGCACTTTCTTCCAAAATCGACAAATTTTTTTCCCTCAGACACTTAAGCAGGTACTTGAACGAAATTCAGTAGGCGTGAAGTGGGAGGCAGCACTTTCCTCAGAGACGTCGAAGCAGACACGCATCATTAGCCTACATAGTGTGAAGACTCAGAAGACCAGCGTCTGCAAATCACCTTGTGAAAACATGAAAACTTAAGCGGAAACTCTTTTGCACAAAATCGATGTTTTTATAATCATTCGTTATCAGGAAGAAATAATGTATAAGATTTGAAAGTGATATATGGTATGAATCGGTACTGTCCTCAGCCGTTTTCTTGCTAAGGGAGTGTCAATAGAGCATCTTGATAGAATACTGGAGTGTTTTCAAATGGCTACTTTTAAGTGTGTCTAGGTGTGATTTCGTATGCTTTAACTGATAGTGTCATACACTAGAAATACAAAGGGAAGGAAGCCCCGTTTCAAAGAGGCGCATCACATTTTTAACATGAAAAATGTCGTGAATCTTCAGACAGGATACGTCAGTAGTAGATAATGTCTTCCATCATCGTCATAAGAGCCATTTTTCTTCCGAAATTCGTCAGCATCGCAGCTGACCTCGGAAAACACACGTTGTGACATTGGGTTACTGGTTCTTGTCTGAACTAATCTGACAAATGCGAGGAAGCCTGGAATAGTATTTCAAGTATCAGAGGGACGAAATCTGACGTTTTGACATCCAGCAATAGAGCGCACACTTCAGTGCAGTGAATGGCTGCTTCTGACGTTTGGTAAATCTGATTCTGACAAAGGAAAAAGGAATTCAATCCGAAAGGATAAGACAGGATATAATAACAGCGGAACGAGATTGTTCTTCTTTGAGACGCCCTCCATACGGTACAAAAATTATGGTACAGCTGCAATAGTGCACATTTTAACTCCCCAATATGTCTTCCCGAATTTCACCCGTTTTTATGAAAACAAGACCACGCGCCTGTGTGATCGCTCTTCTTTCTTCTGTTGTTATAAACAGCTTACACTCTTAAGTGTGTCTTGATAGAAGGACATGAATTGTGAGAACGTAGTGGAGCGAGTGCCCATCCTTACCTGAGGGTGTTTAACGCCGAAGTACTCAACAGTTTTCTATTGACACACATTAGAGATTCTAAAGGACTGACCAGAAGTGTTTTATGCAAAGAGATTTGCATTTGGATTATCTATTTTTTCGGTCACAATATTAAACTTTTAGCCTTGTTTGACACGAAGCCCTCTGTGATCCGTCAACTATGTGTAGTACGGCTCATCGTAGAACTAATTGCTGCTTGTCACAAAATGTTATTTCTGTGCTTAACACTAGTGAACATAACACAAGAAAACTAATACGGAGGGTGACGTTCTCAACACACCGACATTGCGGCGAAGTCGTGTAGCTGTGTAGACTGGTGCGAGTGATTCAGAAAGACTTGCTGCCTCCATCTTTCGCTAACTTCCACCGGAGCCCTGAAACCCTTATCCTAAACTGCACATCCCTGAAGACCTTAGTCTTAGTTAGGGTCAGTAGGTTTTGCAAAATCATAAAGACCGAATTTCGAAACCATGCTTACTCGTACCTTCCATTTTTGTTTCATATGGAAAATACACTCATTGACACAATCAAATTCGTGTTTTTGTCCATCATTTCTATCCTAATAGGCTGCGTTTTAGGTTAAATTTTGTAAAGTTTTCTAGTTTCTTGTACATTACATAATGTTACATTTAGTATCAATTAACTCTTTACAGACGAAACGTAGATGTGTTATATCAGGCATCAGTCCGTACCGCGCTGTAGACACTCTCAACCTCGGTTATAAAAACCAAACTCTTAAAGTTGTATAAGGCAAAAGTCGCTGTTTGTTCAGAGAACTCATAAACGGAATGTAATCAACATGTCGAATTTGTAAACGTTAAACCTGGTGGTACGTAAAGTTCCTGGCAGGCTTTAAAAGTTTAGTGCCAGTCACAACCATCAAAATAAAAGGTAAAGCAATCTCATTACAGGCCTGGACGGGCCCTGAGGGTTCCAGGAGGTTGAGGCTCCCAGATTTCAAGACAATCGTCACGTGAAGGTGATAAACGTTGAAATAAATCAACAATGTATTATAAAGACACAAAGATAATAAAACCCCATGTATTTTAACATCATTGTAAGTAGCGTCTGTAATAACTCTGTGGAGCATAAACTGTGGGAATTTAACCATATGCTATATGACAAACTGGTTATCATTAAACGATGTAAAGAAACAAAATGGACTGGGACTATATTTAGTACATCTTTAAGTAGCGTCTATAAGAAGGAATTAATTACGAACTTAAACTGAAATATCATGTCCACAATTCACGAAAACAATTTGAATAGCCCTAGACAGATTGCAGTAGCATAGCAAAAAATGTGGCTGCCTTTCACATGCAATGGCCCCCGTGTGAGAAAGATAACGAAGCTGTTTGTAACAGACGCTTCAGTTTTATGTTATGGCAGATAACGCAAAAAAAACAGTTACAAAGAGCTCCTAAAGCCATAGACAGTGTTGATACGTATTTCGTATGCTTTGACTATAGCAAAATATTTAAGTTATTGAACAAACTGGTAGGAACTTAAACACTTGGACACGAAAATTTATACACGCTGCAAAGATTAATGTGGACGACTCAGCATATGCTGTGCATGTTCTAAATAATGGGCATAAAACGGTCACTGAAAACATTCTAGAAGTAAGTACAATCAAAGGCTGTGATGTGAAAGTAATAGAAGCTTCATAATTGTCTACGAAAAACATGAAGACGTCTCACGAATAAAAATGTGATTCAAATGAGGGTTTGGATATTATGAGAACTGCTGCTTTTTAGAAAGGAGAGGATATTGGAGGGTAAAATGACATAATCTTGGGTGGCTTGTCACTTGAATTCTGATTGGGAGTGGCTGAAAAGAGATCTTAATTTTCTTAAGAGAAGTAAGTTACGTTTTGCTAAAAGTTTTGAATATCAACGTCTGATTCTAAAAAAATGACGAAACGCTTAAAATGCAGTGTCTAAATCTGACATACGACTTCGTAGAAATTTAATGATGTTCATCACATTATATACCATATTTATTCTTAGTGGTATTATATCTCATTTAGTACGGAAGTTAGCTAATGTCTAATGTTTACTTTGACAACACAAAAAGGAAAATAATAAGGTAGACAAGTTTGTATAAGTACGAATTGGCACTCAAATATGGTTATGTTGGTGACAATGGGAAACAAAGCTTTTGTTATCAAACTTCTGACGTGACTGTGGGAATGAGTCGAGTCTTTAAGAGCCTTCGGAGGAAACGAGGAAATTTTAAAATCCGAATTCCCAAGCTCAAGGAGCTTTGTGGCAGGCACACTCTGAGGAAATCTGTTTCCATACCAATTTGTTAAATTCTTACTATAGAAAAAAAAAAGCAGTGCTGTTTATGCGGGAGTGGGCTATTGAAGGGAATGTAAATTCAGCCAACAAAGGAAGGGATATTACGATTCGATGGTCTGTTTTGCAAATATAGCGATGTCTTGCAACCTAAACTTAGCGTAGCGGCAATGCTCTGGAATTCAATTCGCTCGATACACGTTCCGAAACCTGTTCGGATTACCAACAGTATCGGGTGATATTTATCGTTGTCTGCCTCATTCTTTTTTGTCTGATTGTTGTTGTGGTGCTTTTGGACAGACCAAACACATTTTTTTTCAGATCCTCATTTATTGAGGCTTATATATCACGTTTCTACCTCATTGCACGTTATGTTGCCTGAGAAGTTGAAACACAGTCCTTAAATGATGTACTAGTAAGTCGTTTTCTATACAAACAGATTAAGCTGGCTTCTTTTAAAGCGTTTTGAGTGTATTCCGTTTATCTTTTTATTAACCTATGACATATCTTGATAACCTTTGTGATATCTGTGGTGTTTAGGCGCGTTCGCAACATTGCGAAAAGCAACTATTTGCTTCGTCATGTCTGTCCGTCCGCCCGCCTGTCTGTCCGCATAGAAAAGCTCGGCTCCCACTGGACAGATTTTCACGAAATTTCACATTTGAGTATTTTTCGAATATCTATAGAGGTACTCATGTTACATTAAAATCTAAGAAGAATAACGCGTACTTTACATGAAGACCAATTTACATTTTTTATCATATCTCGCTCATTTCTTCTTAAAATGAAAAATGTTTCAGAAAAAATTTGTAGAGAAAATCAGAACACACTTTTGTGGTTCAATAATGTTTTACGAACATGGTGCCGTTTATTAGATATTGTGGAAAAAATATTTTAGAACCGGATGTCACAGAAGACAACATGGCGCATGCACATTGCATGTCGAATACCTAAGGCTACTCACACAGACACACTCACACACACTCAGAATATGTAATACTTATTGCTTTTCCACTGCAACAACGGTTGCATGAATTTGCCTCAATGTTATTATGTCTCGTTATTAATGGTATCTGCGACTGTGACGCAGTGAAACGTCAGCTGATGGGAATTCATTTAATTTTTTATTAAAGTAGTGGTATTGAGAATACGAAACTGGTAAAATCGCAGTTGAACTTAAGTTACACGTGTTTCGATCACAATGATCAATATACAGAGCGACTTTATATACATCGGCGTGGGCTATGTTAGGTTTACATCGTCAAGTTTAATTACGTGGAAGAAATACAGATACAAAAATTGCAACTCCTTTAAAACTGTTTTAAAACCAACAATTTGCTGTTTGGTTGCTCATAAAACCCTTCAATCCTTAACAACCTAGTTGCAGTAACAGCTACTTTGTTAACTGTGTATTCTGTTTAGTAAGGATGTTTACTGACTCCTGACTACGATATTTGTTTTTCGGTTCAAAGTATATATGTTCCCCTAATTTTTAATCCTTCCACCTACGTAAATCACGTTTTTTTAATCTGCGTTGGGGTTTTCTTTTCTTTTTCAGTTTCTCACGTGTCTTTTTTTGTAGCGGTAGGACGTAAAACCTAGTTTGTTTATGTGGAAAGACACGCAGTAGTTTGTATAGGCTACACGTGCGGGAACAGGTGAAGAATGTGAGCGGCGCTTCACTCTATTTAAATATTATGTTTGCTCTCATAATTCAGTTCTACAATCCTTACTGTGCTGATTTAAAAGAGAACAGACCTCGTACACGTTTCTGCAATGAATAGTAGACTTCAACTTAGTATTTGACGTCGCTTAATCCCGCACTCTTTCTCATAATACCCTGAAAAATTTATTTACAGAAGCCTCAACAGCGAAACGTAACTATGTAATCCGGTAAGAATAGTAACAGTTATTTTTAGTGTTATATTCATTGTTTATAACAATACGCTAATTTAGTTTCTTCCATACATGCTGCTTATATGGTAAATAAGTACTGCAGAACCAGTAAAATTTAAGACTTGTCAAATATTCGTGCAATTACGAGAGACTTTTTGTAGCAGGAGAAAAATTTATATTGGAATGAGTGGTTACTTTTGTATGAAATTCGGTGTGTTATTTGATATAAATATTATTTTTAGAATTGACTGAACAGACACTGCAAGTTGTCACTTAATCTAAGACCTTGGTTTGTGGGAAACATAATTGGGTCATAAAATAACTATAGACGATTTTGCAGATATTGAAGCCAATATTCAGAATAGGGGCTCCAGAACTGAGTACAGACTTCTTCTTGTAATAAGAAGGCAATGAAGAAACTTTTTAATAGGTTAGAAATTAGTTCAGAAATTCAGATGCCTTCGTAGGAACGAAAAAGTTTTGAAGATTTCTCGTTCTCTTTATGAATATAAAGTACGTAACGAAGTTCCCACTAGAGGCGCTCAGTTTCTGTTATTTGACATCCAACACTTATTCTGTTATTGCAGTCTAGCACAACGATTAATTACTTAAAACTTAATCGTTCTGTAAACTCTGAAGATTCATATTTAATAACGCAGACAGAGTTTAATCGCTGTGTGAAGCGTATAAATTTGTGTAATTAGATTATTAGGTGATAATTAAGACAGTGTTTGGACACGTATTTGAAACTGACATTATACGTCGTAATGCTTTGAAAGTTAACGCATTTTCCCTAATAACTAGTGTATTATTGCATATCACGTTACAGGTACAAAACTGCATAAAACTTAAGTTATTATATCTGCTTACATTTTTTTCTGTATTTGCCACACCAAGTGTCACAAGTGTGCACTTGTGTATTATGATACGTAAGACAATATTTCCTAAGGACTGCGTTCCTTTTATAGTCAATAGATAAAGTCTGATTCGGCCGTCGTGTGTCATCGACTGGGCGGCCGAGAGCATCGTGATTCAATTCCGGGTATGTACAAGTGATTTCTCAAGTCTGTAGAGCGTACAGACCGGCTCTGGCTGCCAATCAGCCCTCTGTTAAATGAGCACGGCAAGCTATCTCCTCGGGAGTAAAGCGACCGGGGCGTGAAACTAACTACTTCTCCGCACTCGTTGTCGAGAATAAAGATGAGAGGAGCTCTATCTTCATTCCTCCATATAACTTAATGAATTACACAGTGCCAGCTTTACCCCTAGTGTGTCTTTGGGCGTCGTATAGAGTAGGTTTATATTTAGCCGATATTTACTGAAGTGAAAGGTAAGATAGAGCTTTTGAGTGAACTGTGAGTACCAAATGTCATAAATATCAGTTTAGTAGTTTCTACGATCAATTAACTTCTAAACACATTGACCCGACCTCCCATTTGCGATTTGATTCAATATTCTTATAATAAAACCAACTAGATGCACTAATTTCTCAAATTTATTTTTGGAATAAAACTCTACATGTTTCGGACAGTTCCTCTGTCCATTATCAGGAGTTTTTCACTGTACACACAGCAATGGTATATGTCATACAGGCTTCCTGACAGGTGGCGAGCAGGTGGCAAGCAGGATTAGGACGGAACGTTCTGATCCTGCTCGCCACCTGTCAGCAAAACTGTATGACATATACCATTGCTGTGTGTACAGTGAAAAACTCCTGATGATGGAGGGAGGAACTGTCCGAAACATGTAGAGTTTTATTCCAAAAATAAATTTGAGAAATTAGTGCATCTAGTTGATTTTATTATAAGAATTTATCACGATGCACGGTCACCTGAACGTCAAATTTATTTAATATGTTCCATTGAGGGAGCATAATTACACTACAATAAATTACGAAGGTATTTGGAAGTTATAGTTTTATATCCATGCTTTTGAAGTTCAGGTGATAGTATATTTAAGCATCCACAAAATATACGCGTAACGCAGAGTTTCCTAAGTTCTTAATTTCACCTCTGCTTCAGGTCAATGAATAATCTCTTCCATTGTCACCATAGCTCAGAAATAAAGGCATCAGGTACCTTCAAAACAAAATCTACTCCTAACTGTTCCTAAGTGGCGCGTGCTTTTATCTCTGCCGTTAAACTGTTACATAAATAAAACATATAAGAAGTAGATTGTATCGAACTTAATAACGTAAAGTAAACTCCTTTTTTGTACAAAATACGGCGCATGAATCTTAACAGTAGTCTCATTATGACCGTACAAATCAAACTGCAAGCGGGTTTTTTATATTTATCTACATTACATCTTGCAGAACAACAGTCCTTTTGAAGTATAAGCCGTTGTGAAGTAATGAAGTCTAAATTCTAATTTACGTGTAAAATGAACACAGTTCAGTATCATACTCGTATTTCTCGTTTCAAAGGTTACGAAATTTCATAGCTGTAGTATTATATCATATTATCGAAAGAAATTACAACATATTATGTTTCTTTGAGGTCATCTAGTAGCTCTTACGTCTTTTTTTTTTCGTCGTCCCGTCCCTTCTATCCTTTCTTCTATAACGTGTTTTAAAAGACCGTTCGTACGCAGAATATGACTCATGCATTTATTCGTCCTTCGTTTTGCTGTGAACGACATATTGTACTCGTAGAACATATCGTGTCCGTACTCAGGTGAAAGAGTCAGTGAAACACCTATTCATTGTGGCCCGATTGGCAAAGAAATTCCCACCTTCTGCATTCATCGATCATGACGCCGAAGCTAGAGCTTCATTTTACACACGAGCGATGAATGAACTGCAAAAGAAAATGATATATTTTGTGGAGCTTCTGTGGAATAGAATCTAGTGCAACAAGCTATTAATAAAACTTACAAAAAACAAGTCTAGACACAACTTTACTAATAATTTATCATCAGCGACATGTTTCGGCTTTGTAAGCCATCTTCAGGCTGAATGCACAATTGTGGTATGAACTATACATTACAGTGCAGTAAGGTGTTTCGACGAGATCTCGTTTCACATCATAATGGAATATTTTTGGAAATAATATACATTTATTGGGTTTAAAAAACATTTTTTTTAAACCTGTACACCGCAGTACACTTCTACACTTACGTTTGTACACATCACGCAAGCTGTACTGAGAAATTTATTATAACTTTTAATATATAATTTAATCATGTATCAAAATACACCCAAAATCCGAAGACAGACCAGTGAATTCGGAATATAAAACCTATATAGCATCAACACGTAACTACCACCACTAACATATACATTATCCCAGTTACAGTAATAGTCTTACCACAAAAAATTATAGCACGTTATACTGTTACTGACTACATTATGACAAATTTGCGGTGAAATATATATATATATATATATATATATACACATATGTATATATATATATATATAATATATGTGTGTGTGTGTGTGTGTGTGTGTATGTATGTCTCTAAAGGAAAATGCAGAGGCTTTAGTAGCTGCTACTAGGGAGACTGGACTGGAAGTAAGTGCTGATAAAACTAAGTACATGGTCATGTCTCGAGATCAGAATGCAGGACGAATTCAGAGTGTGA